>Ga0209431_10000601_pt1 | contig 29957 bp, 31 predicted proteins | sample RifCSP13_3_FD_184021 | JGI IMG/M metagenome (GOLD analysis project Ga0209431, IMG submission 184021) | Soil microbial communities from Rifle, Colorado - Rifle CSP2_sed 13_3 (SPAdes) (version 2) | ecosystem: Environmental > Terrestrial > Deep subsurface > Rock core/Sediment | place: Rifle...
ATCTCAGACTAAATCACAAGTTCACAAAGATGTAATGGAAGTTGTTCTAAGATATCTTTGAAGAAATGACAAAAAAATATCTTGAGATAGTTGATCCGATTCACGACTTTATCAGAATTTATGAACCCGAAATCAACGTAATTGATACAGCTGTCTTTCAAAGACTACGTAGAATAAGACAACTAGCAGGTGCACATCTTGTTTATCCAAGCGCTCAGCATTCAAGATTTGAACATTCTCTAGGTGTGATGCACATAGCTGGTCAGGCAGCTGAGGTGCTTAAAGATAAAGGATTTCTGAATTCAGATGACGTTGCAAATCTCAGACTAGGTGGACTTTTGCATGATGTTGGACATGGTCCATTTTCACATCTATTTGAAGAAGTTTTACAAAAGAAAAAGAAAATCACCCACGAAGAAATTGGAAAAAGGCTTATACTTCAGACTGAAATCGGAGATTTTCTCTCACAGTCTGGTTTTGATAAGAAGTTTCTAACACTACTTGCATTTGGTAATTCAAAACATCAATTCATGAATGAGATCATATCGGGTGGATTGAGTGCAGATATGATGGATTATCTTCCACGAGATGGATACTTTACTGGTGCAGAACATGCAAAAATTGATTTTAAAAGAATAGTTCAGTCTCTTGGCGTTTACGAAAAAAAACTTTCTCTTGACAGATCCTCTCTTTATTCATTTGAATCTATGATGATTTCACGATATCAAATGTTCAAAGCTGTTTACTTTCATAAAACTGTACGATCAGCCGAAGTGATGTTGCTTGAATCAATGAGTCTTGCAGATAACGAACTTGAATTTACTTCATATGATCTTGATAAATACATTCAGCTGACAGATGAATTTGTTATATCAAAACTAATATCACTGCCACAAAAATCTTCAGATCTAAAAAGAGCAAGTAAACTTGCAAAAGACTACCAGCACCGTCGATTACTCAAATGTGTATTTGAAAAAATTCTCACACGTAAAGAAAAATTTGGTGCAAAATCATCTGAGATAAAAAAAGAAATTTCTAAAAAATCCAAAGTAGATGAATCAGAAATTTTCATAGATATATCAACAACGCCAACTATTCCACTCACACCATCAAAAAAAGAATCTCAATCAATTATATTGACATCAAAAAAAGGCTCTATACAAAAGGAAGGTTATGAGCTACCAATTTCTGAGATTCCATTAGTGTCTGCAATCTCAGGTTTTATGAACATGTTACGAGTTTACACTGCAGAAAAAAATAGAAAAAAGGTTGAAATTGCAGCACAGATCATCCTTGGTGAAAACAAATCATGAAGAAAAGAATAGTAATAAAATTATCTGGAAAGTTATTTGGATTTGATGACCCTAAAATCTTAAAGGATTATGCAGCATTTTTTGTAAGAATAAGCAAGTTTTGTCAACCAATTATAGTAGCAGGTGGAGGCAAAATTGCGAGGCATTACATCTCACATGCTAGGTCATCCGGTGCCGATGAATCAACATTAGACGAATTAGGAATCGAAGTATCAAGATTAAATGCAAAACTCTTGATTTATGCAATGCAAGACAAGGCATACCCACATCCTCCTACTAATCTAAAGGAAGTAACACATGCTGCTGACAGTGGTCTTATTGTAATAACAGGCGGTCTACATCCTGGTCAGAGCACAAATGCAACCGCTGCACTTATCGCAGAGAAAGTTCGCGCTTCAATATTTTTGAATGCAACAGACGTAGACGCAATCTATGATTCAGATCCTAACAAAAACAAGAATGCAAAAAAATTCAAACGCGTCGAGCTTACAAAGCTTCGTAAGATGCTCATACATCAAGAATCACTCGCAGGGAGTTATGACTTGATGGATATAGTAGCATTAAAAGTGATTGAAAGATCAAAAATTAAAACGCGAATAATAAAAGCAGATATCAAAACCCTAGAAAAGGCAATAAAAGGTTCTCCAGAAGGAACTGAAATTATACTAGCTTGACTTTTCCTGTATATTCAGGAATCCCTGCAGCAAGAGCTTTTTTCAAAATCTCACGCGCGTCATTTTCGTCTAGAACCTTAGACTGTGCTTTTGCATATCCCTCTTCATCAACTATAACTGTAACCCATCCTTCATGTTTGTTAACAACTGCAACAAATTCTTGTTCTCCAACTGGAACAAACTTTCCTTCTGATTTTTTCACAGTAAGTGTTAGCATAGCAAATCCTGCATGATTAAAAAGATTCATTTGAGATTTTCTCGCTCTTTCTTGACCTATTCTAACTGCTTGGTGATATTGCACAAAATTATTTTGTAAAGTTTTAACTATAAGCCTTTTTAACTTAACATTTAAGAGAAGAACAAACTTCCTTAGACCATTGAACAGAAAACCTCTAGTTGGAGTAGCAGTAGGAATTTTTGCTGTAATCATTCTAGCTGTTTCAGTACTACCAGGTTCCGATTTTTTGAAGAATATAGTACCAAAAGATGTTGAACTTCCCGGAAGTCTAAATACAATCTCTTCAGAAATTAAACCGTTAGGTGTTCAACTAAGTGACATTTCTGTTTTATCTGTCTCTGAAAAAGAAGCTACATTAGAATTAAAATTTTATGTTTCGAATCTAAATAATAAACCAATCTTACTAGAAATGATCAGTTTTGATATTTTTGAAAACGATATTAAAGTGGGATATGGGGAAATTGGAGAAAGACTTTCTGGGCAGTATGCTAGTTCAAATTACTACACAGTCTTATCTGATTCCTCACTTATGGTACATGATAAAGTAACAATAAAAAATACTGGAAATAATCCAGAATTTTGGTTAACATTACAACAAGATACTCCAGAATGGAGGATTAAAGGTGAGGCATTCTATAGCACCACATCAGCATTTAGTGGCCTTGCAAACTCTACTACTTTTGATTTTACTAGGTAGAAAATCATTACTTATATCATAAAATTCTAAAATTTAGATTATTTGTATAAAATGAAACTTATTTAGATAAATGATATAAGATTCTAGAAACGAGATTCCTTAACATGGCAGAATTAATGATAGCATATACAATAACTACAGGCGTTTTCATTGCCTTTGGTGTATTGTTATTTGCACTACGCGGTAAAGGTCATACGGCTGTAATTACTGGATCAGAATAGGGAACGAATTCCCTTCGAACTTTTTTAATCCTCTTGATCCTTAAAACCTAGTAGAGATTCTATTGAAAAACTCACTGCTTTCTTTTCTTTAACATAACATTTTTCATAATATTGGCAAGTGTTACATTCCAACGATGGTTCTATGACTGGAACTTTTTTCTCTTCAAGTAAGCTGTTCAAAATTTTGACTCTACGTATGGACTCTTCAAACATCTTGTTATCTCGAATCAAAGAAAATGATATTTCATCGCCATTTTCTGCAAGGTATAATACGATACCATCTGTCTTCTTAAGAATCCATAGACACGCATTCAGGTATAGTGCGTCACTAGGAATCAGTCTTTCTGGTGGTTTAGGTACTGGGCGAAAGATTATGACTACGTCATCAACTATCATGTCAGCATGAATCTTTAGCTTAATGCTATCTAAGGAGAATTCACCAGGCACTGAACCATATGGCATTTTTCTTATCAACTCTCTAAAAAGATCTGAAAATCTCAATCCTTTTTGTTCTAGTGGGTCTACCCGATCAAAATATGAACGACGTAAGCATCTTGTGACCTCAGAAAAACGTATTATTTTATTATCCTTTTCAGTTTCTGGTTTTGTATCATGACTAATGCGTTCTATAACATCTGTAATAATGCGCCTGTAATCTCTATCTCCCATCAAGGTGGATATTCCTTGACGGTATGTCTATAATATATTTAGCTCACTGTTCGTAAAAGTCCATTTGAGATCTCAGAATAAGCAAGACCCACAAAGTGTAGTCCAAAACCAATCACAACGCCTAACAGAATGTTTCCTGTTGCAATGTAGATTCCCATGAATATGACAAGAGAAGGAACTGCGAGCATTAAAGCAAGGAATGTACTGACCCATACAGTGTTAACTATTATATCAATAGTCAATTCTTGTTTTTTTCTAAACATTTTACTAAGGTAGAGTCTACTTGATAATGTCTGATTATTAGAAACTGAATTTTTTTGATACTAGAACATTGAAATGACAAAAATCACGAATTTCTTAGTGGAATTTATCAATTATCAAAAAACTACTATTCTGCTATAACAAGTTTTGACATTACTGTTTGTGCAGGTATCTGTTGCTCTACGGCAAATGCAATTGCCGATATGTTTCTTATTTCATATGTCATTAGTTTCAAGATTCCAATTACTGTTGCAAAGCTGAACATTCTAGTAAAAGTTCGATTGATTGCTTTGTAAATGGTAAGCTCAAACGCTCTTTCAAATTCTGATAACGCATCAATCGCGTTATCGATCTGTGGAACTAAATCTTTGTAAACAGTGCTTGAAAGTTCTGACATTGCATCTTTTACCGATTCTGCACTTATCATTCTACCAAGCAAATCTTTAGGTGCTGATGTTGTATGGGTTACTATGAGATCTTGTATATGTTGTTCATCTAATCCCCAAAACTTTCCACGTAGAATACTGAGCAAATTGTAAAAATCAATATCCATTCCTATTAGATGTACAAGATCGTGTTCTCCTGACGCTTTTAATGCACTGTCTAGTTGTTTATAAAAAACTTTGTCTAAATATGTATCAAATACTTGAAGATTCTTCTTTTCATTATACAATGAAACTGCTTTTGTAATTTCTTCACCAAACTCACTGGTTGCAAGACTCGATACAGCTTCTTCTAGGTCCTTTGCTACAAGTGCTTTTACTACTATATCACGTCGCCCTATCAATTCTTCTGCATGCAGGTTTACATAAGGTTCTATTTCCTCATATGATCTTCCCAAAACTTTTCCTTTGAAAATCAGTTTTAAATTCCAGATCAAAAATTTCAGATAGTATACGTTCAGAATTTTTGAACCTCCACCTACAGATTTTGCCAGAGAAAAATGGATATCTGCAAGATGACTTCTAAGGGCAGATTCAATTTTTCCAGCAGTAATTGGTTTTGTAATCTTTGAAACAGCATTGATGTATACAGTACTCTTTATTCTTGTTACAAGTTCGTCCAAGTTTCGTGATTCAGCTAATGTTTGCAGTTCTCCCTTTGAAAGAAGCCTACCACGGGCACTAAAAGATTTTACAGAACCAAATATTTTCTGAGGAGCCCCTATGCCCATTCATATAACTTCTTTTGAGTAAGGATTTTAATGTTTGGAGTTAAGGTTGGACCGAAAAAAATTGATAACAGATTCTCGATCAGAACTTGTCAGGGTGGAAAAACCCTCTAAAAGCTCTCCATAGATTACGATTGTTCCATCAAGAGCGTACCTTAAACGGTTTGAATTAAACGGAATAAGCTTGTCTATCTTTTTATCAATATACGCTTCAGTGTATTTTCTAAGTAACACAAAAACAAAATTTGGCGCAACATCCAAGAGTGTAAGAATCACTTCTTTGAATCCTTCTTCTTTTATGTCATAATCATCAAAGAATTTCTTAAGAATCTTGATTCTTTCATCTTTTAACTCATCAAGAGATACAGCTACTAACATACCGCTTTCTGTGAGTTTGTAATATGGTACACCATGTTCTTGCAAAGCTTTTGGTCCTCGCTTCAAGGGCAATCTTCCTGCCTCTTCTACAATTCCCAAGGGAAGCAAGATTTCATCAAGATCTCTAAAAATTCCAGAATAAACATTTTGCCAAATTGTATTACTCTTCTCCGCAACCTTGTGAGCTAGAGATGTTCTTGTATTCATCATATGTCTTGTTTCAGTTGCAAGATTTATGATAATTGATCTCTGCCGCATTGCTTCACCTGTAAGCTCTTCCCTTTTTGTTTTGAAGGTCTTAAAAATAGACAGTCTAGGTCTGCTCTCTAATTTTATAGATGCTTCCAGACTTCTCAAACAATTGGCCTCAATTTTATCAGATCATTGTTAATAGATTGAATGGAAACAAGTCGATAAATTTGGCAATCATGATATAAAATATTCATTTTACGTTATTATCATATAATATGATACAATATAATACTTTATCATCTCATAATATATCATAAAAATCATATAATATGATACAATGTTTTTTATACTTTCGATAAAGAAAGGAATCCAATGTTTTGGAAGAGAGCACGAAGGTCCGAGGTATTTACCATAAGTGCTGTTATAGTAGCTTCGGCGCTACTAGCAATGAATTTCTCAGGAAACGCCTTTGCTTATATGCCAGGCGATCCTGCAGAGAAATATTCTTGCTTTGAAAAAGATGAAGGCGGAAATCACATTGTAGGCGAAGATGGAAATCTAATTCCATGTCGTCTAGATACTGGTGACAACGCTTGGATGATGACATCTTCAGCGCTCGTGTTGGTAATGACACCTGCTGGACTCGCAATTTTCTATGCTGGACTTTCAAGATCAAAGAATGCAGTCAATTCGTTGATGATGGTATTCATCACAACTGGAATCATTGCAGTACAATGGGTTCTGTGGGGATACAGTCTTGCCTTTGGTCCCGACGCAGGAAATGGATTTATAGGAACTTTAGACTGGGTCGGCCTGAATAATGTACTTCATGATGTTCCATCTGATGTATACGGAGGCATAACTGGAACTACCATTCCACATCAGACTTACATGGTATTCCAGATGATGTTCGCTATAATCACTCCCGCATTGATCGTAGCAGCATTAGCTGAAAGAATGAAGTTTAGTGCATTCGTGATCTTCATACTACTATGGGCAACATTCGTGTACGACTTTGCCGCTCACTGGACATGGTCACTAGGATCTGGTGGTACCGCAATAGGTTGGACAGGCGCACTTCCGTCACTTGACTTTGCAGGCGGAACTGTAATCCACATCACATCTGGCTTCTCAGGACTAGTTATAGCTCTGATGCTAGGTAGAAGATTGGGATATGGAAAGGTTCCAATGGAGCCTCACAACATACCACTGATAGTTCTTGGTGCAGCATTGCTCTGGTTTGGATGGTTCGGCTTTAACGCTGGATCTGCAGGCGCAGCAGCAACAAATGCAACAAGTGCATTTGTCGCAACACAAGTTGCTACGGGAATGGCAGCTGTTACATGGATGCTAGTATCATGGGCCCATACAGGAAAACCCTCTACGATTGGTGCAGCAACTGGTGTTGTAGCCGGTCTAGTAGCTATTACGCCAGCATCAGGTTTCGTCTCCCCAATGTCTGCTCTTATTATCGGCATTGCTGCATCATGCGTATGTTATGGTGCAGTACTGTTTAAGAACAGACGCAAATGGGATGATGCACTTGATACATGGGCAGTACACGGCATTGGAGGACTAGTCGGCGCACTTCTTACTGGTATATTCGCAGAAAAGCGATTTACACCATGGGGTGCTGATGGACTTGCCTTTGGAAACCCACAACAACTACTAAGCAACGCAATTGGTGCATTTGCAGCAATGGCTTGGGCAGTAGGTATTACAGCAATCATAATCAAGATTATGGATGCAGTGTGGCCAGGCAGTATACGAGTTACTCCAAAAGAGGAAGAAGTTGGTCTTGACATAGCACAGCATGGCGAAAGAGCGTACGTAAACGAATAGTACGCTAACACTTTCCTTTTTATTCTAATACCATATCATTGTGAAATGAATTTAGATATCATTAACTAACTTCAATTCATGTTTATCACTACAAACGACTTGGCAAAAACTCTAGAAGATCCAAATTTGATCTTGGTTGATACAAGATCATACAAAGATTATTCTATTGAACATATTCCAAGTGCCGTAAACTTAGATCTGTTTTACTATCATTGGTCTGATACATCAAAAGAAGGAATGAAAGCATTTGATATGGAAATGCAAAAACTTCTCTCATATGTTGGAATAACAACCGAAAAGAAAGTTGTATTTTATGATGAAATTTCTGGAATGAGTGCAGCTCGAGGTGTATGGCTTTTGTTATATTTTTCACATCCTCAAGTTTTCATGCTTGATGGCGGAATGAAAAAATGGAAAAGTGAAGGTTTTCCTTTAGAAACAAAAACAAACGGTTTCAAACCTGCAAAATTTTCTGGGAAAACTAACAAAGATATTGTTGCTGGATATGAGTACATCAAAAAAAATTTAGATAAAATAAAGCTTGTTGATGCTAGAACAAAAGAAGAATTTAATGGTACAGTAATACGAGCTGCAAGAAGCGGCCATATTCCAAATGCGATAAACATAGATTGGAACCTTAACATCGCAGAGAATGGAACAATGAAAGACAACAAATCTCTTTCTGAACTTTATCAACAAATATCACAAGATAAGGAGATAGTAACTTATTGTCAAGGAGGATACCGAGCTGCAAATTCATTTCTAGCTCTTAAAAAACTTGGATTCAAAAATATCAAAGTCTATGTGGGTTCTTGGGGAGAATGGGGAAATAGATTGGATCTTCCCGTAGTCTAGTCCCTTTTCTTCCATAAAAGCTGATTATACAGCATTTCTGGTGCAATCTTTTTGAATGGTTTTCCGCCACCATCATACCACTTTGTAAAAAATTCGTAAAGATGAAGCCTCAAAGACTGGATGTATACTATCAAACCTTCAATCATCATTATTCCAAGGTTTCCACCAATTATCAATGCTAGTCCACCAACTGATTCTGATCCTCCCATTGAATGATATGAATTATTTACGGTAAGCAAAAGTGCAGCATGAACAAGAAGCATAATACCAATTCTTGCATAGCTTATTGTGTGTGACAAAAGCTCTACTGATTTTACCAAGAGTACTTCAATTACAACATTCATAATACTGCCTCCTTCTCCTGGGTGTTTTTTATTATGAAGTATTCCACCAATCATTATCATTCCCATGCAACCAATGGTTACAGGAATTGCAATTCTAGCAACAATCCAAACACGCGCCCAGTCTCCAACAAGTATAGTAACCCATGGAACAGGTTCATTGTGAATGCGTGAATACATGTTCATTATATCATAACCAGAACCAATGGCAGTCATCATGATAACTACGACTCCACCATACATTACAAGAGTTGGAATAGCTTCTGTAAACATTGTAAACTTGTCTCCTCTTTGATAGAGTCTTCTAATGTGTAAGATAAATGCCCATACTAGGTGCACTATTCCGAGAAATATCGAAACTTTTAGAATCCTAATTACTTGTTCAAAGTTTAATTCAGATACACTAATGATTCCTACTAACCATTCTATGGAATGTAAGAGTCCACCTTCTTCTAAAAGTGCATGTACTGGAGCAAACTCTTCTAAATGAAAACCAAACGCCTCACCAGTTAGTATTCCTGCAAAGGCTGCTGAACCACCTGATATGGCAATCAACATTCCCCATTTTGCAAGTGTTCCCTGACCTTTGAATTTGAACAATAATCCTAAAAACATGAGCAGGATTCCGTGCCCAAAATCAGCAAACATAATTCCATAGAATATTGGCCACATGATGGCAATCATTGGAGTTGGATCTGCTTCTCCACGTTTTGGTATGCCTTGGCTCTCTGTAATGACTTCAAAAGTCCTAATCCATGCTTTATTAGCAAAAAGGATTGGTGTGTCCTTGAGTATTTTTGGGTCTGTTATCTCTTCAGTTATTGACATCCACCTCTTTGTTGTATCTATGAATTTTTTTTCCATTGCACGCGGAATGTATCCTTGTATTACAGCAAATCGTTTTGTTCCACCAGGCTTGCGCATTTTTTCAAGTACATCTTTTGCAATACCAGAACCTTCATGCAATGATAAGATTGGACCACGAATTTTCTTTTTTGTTTCTAAAAGTTCTTTTGTAAGCTTTTTTTCTTTTGCAGTGAGTTCAGTAATTTTTGAAACAACTAAGTTGTATGCTTGACTTGGATTCTGTGGTATTCCTTGTGGAATAATAAACGGATTTGCATTGAAACTTCGAAGAACCTTAAGAACTCTCTCAGAGTCATGTGTATCGGTAAAAACTATGATTGCTGTTTTTAATTTACTATCTAACTCGTACTTGAAAATTGTAATTCCTTCTAGGGTACGACTAATCTCAGCAAAATCTGAAGAATTTATCACAAATAGATTTGTGTAAAAATATTTCATCTGCCCAAGATTGCTTAGGTTAATATTCAGTTTTTTCACAACCTCAAGTGCTTCTTTGAGGCTTGTATATTCTTCAAGTGAACGTTTTGTATTGGCATAGTCTTCTAGAAGTTTTGCTGGTCCATCTATTACTGCATGACTTTTTTCTTGTAAATCATTAATCATCGTTGCAATTTCATCAAGCTCATACTGATTTCTTTTTATCACCAAACCTTTGAACAAAACTTCCATTATTCCGACCCGTATAGGAATTTGAAGACCTTTTACAACCTCATCGACTGATTGATAGAGTTTTTGAACTTTTAATAACAAATCATCAATTTCAGGAGTAACTGTATCATTTTGGGTTTCTATTTTATGAAACCATTCAAATTCAGTTAATCTTGATATCGCTTCTGGAGACTCTGTTCTTGGTACAATAATCGTTCCTAACATAAGTTCTGCTACAACCAAGACAGATCCTCGGGTGGTTTTACGTTTTTAAAACGTTTCTAAGAATTTTTTTTCTAGTCAAAACATTAAAATCTGTTAGGATTAAACGCCTGATCGTTGACATCTAGCCCTGCATTAGAGAAAACTGTTGATAAAATTTTGAATCAATCTGAAAACGAACTACTTTTTAGCTTAAAACAATCCCTTGATGACTCTAAAAACACCCTTTCAAACTCTCTATCCTCACTAGAGCAAGAATATGATAAAATACTTGTAGACGGTAAAAAAGAGGCAGACAAACTTCAAAAACAAATCACAGGAAGTGCGGCTCTTGAAGCTAGAAACAAACAACTCTTGCTTGTTGAAGACTCGGTTGCAAAAGTCTTTGCAAAAGCTATAGAAAAACTAAATGACTTGGTACGAAATGAAGATTATACAAAACTTGTGTTTCAATTACTTGATGAATCGGTAAAAGGACTTGGTACTTCTAATGTTATTGTAGAATGCAATTCAAAAGACAAATCAGTAATACAATCAATTTTATCTAAATTTCCCGGCGCAACATTATCTTCTAACACAGTTAATTGTCTTGGTGGTGTAATAGTAAAATCAAAAGATGGATCGATGAGCTTTGATAATACAATCGATGCAAGAATCGAACGTCTAAAGCCTTTAATAAGGAAAGACATTGCAATCAGATTCGGCAGATAGCTATGGTTGCAAAAGGAAAAATAGTTTGGGTTAGCGGTCCTGCAGTTAAAGCAGATGGAATGTCTGATGCAAAAATGTATGAAACGGTTTCAGTAGGAAACTTGAATCTTATTGGTGAGGTAATTCGTTTAACAGGTGATGTTGCATTTATCCAAGTTTATGAATCAACAAGCGGATTGAAACCAGGTGAACCAGTTGTTGGTACAGGTAATCCATTGAGTGTTTTACTTGGTCCTGGAATCATTGGACAAATTTATGATGGAATACAAAGACCACTAAAGGAGCTTTCCAAAAAATCTGGAGCTTTCATCGGTAGGGGTGTTACAACAACCCCTGTAGACATGACAAAAAAATACAAATTTACACCAACTGTCAAAGTAGGCGATAAAATACAAGGAGGAGATGTACTTGGTACAGTTGACGAAACTCAATTAATCAAACACAGTATTCTCGTTCCACCTGATCATCCTGATAGTAAACTTACCAGCATTGTTAGTGAGGGTGAATACGACCTTGAGACAGAGATAGCTGTTACAGAAAGCGATGGAAAGAAAATACCACTCAAGATGTATCATAGATGGCCAGTAAGAAAACCACGACCATACAAGCAGAGATTCGATCCTACAGTTCCACTAATTACAGGACAACGTGTTATTGATACATTCTTTCCAATAGCAAAGGGAGGAACAGGTTCTATTCCTGGTGCATTTGGTACTGGAAAAACTGTAACATTACACCAAATTGCAAAATGGGCAGATTCTCAGGTAGTAGTTTACATTGGATGTGGTGAAAGAGGAAATGAAATGACCGAAGTCCTTGTAGAATTTCCACATCTAAAAGATCCAAACACAGGAAGACCTTTGATGGAAAGAACTGTTCTTGTTGCAAATACAAGTAACATGCCAGTAGCTGCAAGAGAAGCAAGTATCTACACCGGAGTTACAATTGCTGAATATTACAGAGACATGGGAAAACATGTCGTACTTGTTGCAGATTCTACAAGTAGATGGGCAGAAGCTTTGCGAGAAATGAGCGGAAGACTAGAAGAAATGCCAGCAGAAGAAGGCTATCCATCATACCTTGCATCAAGATTGGCAGAATTTTATGAAAGAGCGGGCCGTGTAAGTGCTCTTGGTAGTCCAGAAAGAGAAGGATCTGTGACTCTTGTTGGCGCTGTATCACCATCTGGTGGTGACTTTACAGAACCTGTAACAACTCATACAATTAGATTCATCAAGACTTTCTGGGCCCTAGATGCAAGACTTGCATATTCTAGACACTATCCATCAATCAACTGGATGAATAGCTATTCTGGATATCTCTCTGATATTGCAAAGTGGTGGAGTGCAAATGTTAGTGATGAATGGTTACATCTCAGAAATGAAGCATATTCGATCCTACAAAGAGAAGATACTCTCAAAGAAATTGTAAGATTGCTTGGACCTGAAGCATTACCAGATGAGGAAAAACTCATCTTAGAAGTAGCGAGAATGATTAAGATAGGAATCTTACAACAAAACTCATTTGATAATGTAGATACCTATTGCAGTCCTAAAAAACAACTCAAACTTCTAAAACTCATGGTTAATTTCTACAAAGGAGGTCAACGTGCACTAAAAGAAGGGGCAACTCTTCCAGACATTCGGGCAATGTCTGTAATCGGTAATATGTTGAAAGCAAGAATGGAAGTTCCCGACGATCAAATTGCAAAGCTTGATCAAATTGATTCATTGATGGATGAACAATTCAAAAATATCATGGGAGTGAAAGTCACAACTTGACATTGGAAGGCGGAATAGAATACAGCAAGATTGCAGAAATTAAAGGACCACTTGTTATAGTTGATGGAGTAGACAAGGCTTCGTTCGACGAACTTGTAGAAATTCAGACAACAAGTGGAGAAAAAAGATTAGGAAAAGTTATGGAAGTTGGATTTGGAAAAGCTGTAGTTCAGGTTTTTGAGGGAACAACAGGCCTTTCAATTTCCGGAACAAGAGCAAAATTCATTGGAAAAACAATGACAATGCCAGTTTCTGCCGAAGTTCTTGGTAGAGTATTTGATGGACTTGGTAGACCAAATGATGGACTGCCTGATCCAATAGCTTCTAAATTTTTAGATATCAACGGGGAACCAATGAATCCAGAACAAAGAGATTATCCAAAAGACTTTATCCAAACTGGGGTTTCAGTCATAGATGGAATGTTGACACTAGTAAGAGGTCAGAAGCTTCCAATATTTTCTGGCTCTGGAATGTCACATAACATCTTAGCTGCTCAAATTGCAAGACAAGCCACAGTAATTGGAAGTGGTGAAGAATTTGCCGTGGTCTTTGCTGCAATTGGAGTACAATACAGCGAGGCACAGTACTTTAAACGAAGTCTGGAAGAATCTGGTGCTCTGAAAAGAAGCGTACTTTTTCTTAATCTAGCTGATGACCCTGCAATTGAAAGAATCATTACTCCTCGTGTGGCACTTACCGTAGCTGAATATCTTGCATATGACCTTGGCATGCATGTTCTTGTTATACTTACGGACATGACAAATTATGCAGAAGCTCTACGTGAAATTAGTGCAGCAAGAGAAGAAGTACCTGGAAGAAAAGGATATCCTGGATATCTCTATACAGACCTTTCAACAATTTACGAAAGAGCAGGGAGACTGCGTGATAGAAAGGGAAGCGTGACACAGATGCCAATACTTAGTATGCCAGCTGATGATATTACACATCCAATTCCTGATCTGACTGGATACATCACAGAAGGACAGATTGTGTTAGGTAGAGATTTGTTTAGAAAAGGAATCTATCCACCAGTTAATGTTTTGATGAGTCTTAGTAGAATCATGAAAGATGGTGTCGGTGAAGGAAAAACACGTGCAGATCACATGGAGATTGCTAATCAAATGTATGATGCTTATTCAAGAGCCCAAGAGGTAAGAGCGCTTTCTGAAATCGTAGGAAAAGCAGGACTTACTGGTGTTGATATAAAATACATGGATGTCGGAGATGCCTTTGAACAAAATGTTTTGTCACAAGGCGTAGACGAAAACAGAGTTCTTGAAGAAACGCTTGGATTAGAATGGAAAACAGCCTCTATCCTACCAAAAGGCGAGCTTAACAAAGTCAGAGACAAGTTTATTGATCAATATTATAAGGCGAGCTAAATGTCCTTTGGACAAAATGTCACTGCAACAAAAATAGAGCTTCTGAAGTACAAACGATCAAGTCAAGTAGCAAAGATGGTACAAAAAATTCTTGATGACAAGCGTGAGGTTCTACTAAAAAGAATAGATGAGATGATTAATGAAGCAACAAAAGCTAGAGGAGACATCTGGAATCCACTTCAATACATTTACAGATCAGTTAATGATGCATATCTTTCATTAGGTACAAACACTGTAGACTCGGTTGCACAATCTACACCTGCTGTAATGCAAGTAGATGTAACAGTCAAACGTGTAGTAGATGTATCAATCCCTGCTCTCACAGTAAAAGAAACTGACAATAAGTCCATGCCGTATGGATTTGCTGATACAAACGCATCAATTGATAGAGCAGCAAAACAAATCAAGACAATGCTCTCACAAATATGCAAAGCTGCCGAATATGAAAACTCTATCTTTAGTCTTGCAAAGGCATTAGAAAAAACTCAGAAACTTCTTAACGCACTTGAGAATGTCATCATTCCACAATATCAACTACGAGTAAAATTCATACTTTCTACACTTGAAGAAAGAGAACGAGAAGAATTCGCAAGGTTAAAAAAAGTAAAGGCTGTCATAGAGAAGAGGAAGTCATAATGGCAAAAGAAGATATCAAAAAATTAATAGAAGATGCAAAACAAAGATTGGATCAGAATAACGAATCATTTTGTGAAACCATAAAAGATGATCTGAAAATTTTCAAAAAGAAAACTCTTGATAAAATCTAATCTAATATTATATCATGATTTAAATATGGCATGAGAAGGAGCGTATTTTGAGAATGAAATCTGTAGTCTATGCACTAATTGTTGCATTGGCAATTTCTATTTCTGGATTGACTGGACTTGCATTTGCTCAGGAACCAGCAGTCAGTTCTACAGGAGATAGTTCTGCTAAATTAATAGGGGCAGGTCTTGCATTTGGGCTTGCCGCACTTGGCGCAGGTGTAGGTCTAGGATATGTAGGTTCTGCAGGTCTTGCAGTAATAAGCGAAAACCCCGCTCTACAATCCAAAGTATTCATTTTTGTAGGTATGGTTGAATCAATCGCAATTTACGGTATAGTCATGATGTTCATCATCCTTGGACAATAAGCTAGTAATACTTTAACTCATTAACATCTAAAATTCTTGTACAATATCTACATCGAAGCACAAGTCCTGTTTTGTCCACAACATCCATTATTGATTCAATGTCTTCACCACTATTTGTTATACACTCAGGATTTGAACACCGAAAAATTCTCTCAATCTCATTTGGTAAGGTAACACGTCTTTTTTCAACTAACTTGTAGTCCTTGATTATGTTAACAGTAGCTTTTGGAGAAATCAGCGCCAGTTTATTTGTGTCATCATCTTTTAGAAATCTGTTTTCTACCTTTATGATATCTTTTTTTGAAACTTTTGCACTTGGAACATTTAGTGCTATCGTAATTACATTTCCATCCTTTCCATCTATTTCAAGTGCGTTTAGAACTTTGAGACCCTTACCTGCTTCAATATGATCAATGACAGTCCCATTTTTGATCCGCCTAACAATAAGATCAGACTCTGACATTGGAATACTTTGTATAGTACTCATATATATTATTGAATTGGAATGAGCAATTCTTTTTTTCAAAAAGACATTGTCTCAATACGTGATTTTGACAAGCAAAAGTTTGACACCATTTTTGATGCTACTGATAAAATAATTAACATGAATCCAAACGAGAGACGTGAGATTGGACGTGGGAAAACATTGGGATATCTTTTCTTTGAACCAAGTACTAGAACAAGACTTAGCTTTGAAGCTGCCATGGCATCATTAGGTGGTACATCTATAGGAATAGCAGACGCCTCTTCATCTTCTGCAAAAAAGGGTGAGAGTCTTGCTGATACTGTAAAAATAATGTCGCTCTATTCTGATATCCTTGTATTAAGACACCCGCTTGATGGCTCTAGTAGATTTGCAGCGGAGGTCTCTACAAAACCAATGATAAACGCAGGCAGTGGAACAGAAGAGCATCCGACCCAGGCAATTCTAGATCTTTATACAATGAGAAAAGAAAAAAAGAAAATTGATGGCTTGAAAATAGCAATAGTTGGCGATCTAAAATACGGCAGAACAGTTTATTCTCTGTTATATGCCCTTGGCAACTACAAAGTAGACGTCCATCTTATTTCTCCACAAGCACTAAAGATTAGGACTGATTCTACATACGAAATCAAAAAACGACTATCGTACACAGAATCAATTAATCTAGAAGAAAATCTAGACGAGTTTGATGTCATTTATGTAACAAGAATACAAAAAGAGAGATTTGCAGATGTGGAAGAATATAACAAAGTAAAAGGCAGTTACAAAATTGGTCCTGAAATAATAAAGAAAATGAAAGAAGATGCCATCATAATGCATCCACTACCACGTGTTGATGAGATTTCACCGGAGGTGGATTCTACAAATCATGCGAAATATTTCAAACAAGCAGAATATGGTAAGGATACGCGTGCAGCACTTCTTGCTCTAATATTGAATGAGAAAGGCTTCTGATAATTTACTTAAGGAGAACTTTAGGATATCTTTTCAATATTATGGCGAAACTCATTGTAAGTATAAGAGCTAAAATCACAAGTGATCCAAATTCAGGAACTACAACTAGAGCAAATTGTGTTGAACCTGTTGTACCGGCAATTTTTTCAAATCTGATAATAATAGGACCTGTTTGTCCTTCTGTAAAAGTAAAATCTTCAAATCCCCCACCTATTACTGCATTTCCAGAAGCTCTGTGAATTTCTTTCCCATTATTAAGTATGACAAAATCATATGTTGAGTGTTGCTTCGTTTCAAGTGTGGTGGAATCTCTTACTGTAAAGATGAACCTTGTTTTCTGATCAGGCTGGATCACTTGAGGATCCCATGAAAGATCCATCTGAAATTGTTGATTATCAGTTAAAGCAACAAGTGGAAATTTAATTTCATCACTTGCAACTAGTTTAAACTTCATATAATTTGGTAAATCGCCAGATTTTTTTTGTTGATCCCTTAGAACTTTTAGATGATCTTGTGCTAGTAGGAAATGTACTATCCTGCCATCCTCTACAGAATAATCATCTACAGTAATTGATGATTTGAACAAGTCGATATCGTTTACCTGTCCTTTGTAACTTGGTGCTAGAAATTCGACAAAATGTTTCGGAAATAATAATTCTTCATGTACATATGGAATCTGGCTAATATTTTGTTCACTCCAATCAAACGGCATTTCAAATGATATAGTATTCTGATTGGAGTCGTATTCGAAGTTTGTTATTGTATCATAATATGATCTTACTCTAAATTCTACATCCTGATCCTCTTTAGTTTTTTGATCATGATAAGTAGTATTACCAATACTGATGTATGCATCATATTTTATTGGTTCATCAAGTAAGTTATCTGGTTTATCTACAGTGCGTATTGCTATTTCTAAATGGTACAAACCGCCAGAGATAAAGACAGGCCCCCTCAATTCTATTGGTTTTGCATCTGTAGTCATCCAGCCTCCAAGCAAAGGTTCTTTTTCACCAGAAATTTCAATTTCTCCTTCACTAGTAGGGTATACTTTTATTGCCAAATCTCCATTTGGAGCAAAGAAAAAATTTCTAAAAATCATTTCATCTTTATAATTTAGCCCTATCAAGAAATTTACGTTTTTTATATTTTCGCCTGTTTTAGGATCAAACGCACGTACCTTAATCTGTTTGTCAATTCCTCCGTCATCATAAAAGGGCGGGAGCATCTCTGCAGTAATTGTAATGTCGCGTCCCTGATAGTTCACGGGTGGCGGAGTATCGATACTTAGACCATGACCAAATGCTTGAGCTATAGATGGCATAATAATTAATAAAACAAAAAAACCAGCAACTATTTTACAATTCAACAAGATTTTTCATTTTGTTCCGAATATAAGTTTCTGCTATATTATTAACATGGATAATTAGGTTATGACCAGTTTAACATGATCCATTTTTTTATTTGTCTTGAAATCCTTTGTCATCACATCTACCCTATCAGCTTCACCATGTAACAAAAATAATTCCATACATTTGTTTCCTTCAATCTTACTGTGCAAATGTGTGCCGATTAATTCTTCATGACTATGCTTTATTCCAGTAACTATTTGCTCTGAATCTTCATCATGAATAATCATTAGTATGGCATGGATTAGACCAGAAAGATTGCTTCGTTGTTTTTCTTCTGCAATCAAGTTTCTAATCCCTGCTCGTATTATTTCAGATCTCCCTGAAAACCCCATAGATTTTTGTAACTTGTCAATCTCAGAAAGAATTTCGGCGTTTAATGATATTGAAACTATTGGCATACCTAGAATATTATTAAGTATTTTATAAGTTTAGCAGTAATTATTATTAATGTTTCTTAGATTTATTAATAACATCAAACAACAACCTGTATGAATAATGATATACGAGCAGCAATACTAGCTATATCAATAGTAATTCCACTTTCTGTGCTCGTACTTTGGTTTTCAGAAAATAACAATGTAACTGGTTTTACAGAAAAACATCAGCTAAAAGTTCTTGCATCATTTTACCCACTTTACGAATTTACAAAAATAATCGGTGGTGAAAGAATTGATGTGTCTGTAATTATTCCTTCAGGGATAGAACCACACGACTGGGAACCAACAATTCAAGATCTCCAAAAAATTAAAAATGCAGATATGATAGTGATAAATGGTGCTGGCCTTGAACCATGGATTACAAAACTAGTTTCAGTTAATCCTGATATTTTGATTGTCGATACAAGTGCTGGAATATCATTACTAGAAAAAAATAACCATGTGTTTAATAACAAAATTCAAAATGATCCGCACATTTGGCTTGACCCAGTTTTAGCTAAAAAACAAATACAAAATATAGTAGATGATTTGATCAGGATTGACCCTCAAAACGCTGATTATTATCAAGAAAATGCTAACGCATACAATACTAAATTGATTTTACTAGATAACAAAATAAGAAATGAACTTTCTATTTGTGTAAAAAAAGACTTTCTTGCATTTCATGATGCATTTTCTTATTTTGCAAACGAATATGATCTTAATCAAAATACAATAATTGGAGTTAATCCAAGTGAAGAACCAACAGCAGTAACACTACAACAAATTATTCAAAAGGCACAAGATCTTGACTTACATGTTATTTTTACTGAAGAAGCTGTAAACCCAAGAGTTTCTGAAGTCATTGCTGATGAGATAGGAGCTAAAGTATTGACTCTAAGTCCTATTGAGATCTATGAGAAGAATTCTGATTATATAAAAAGAATGGAACAAAACCTGTCAAATCTCAAAGAGGAACTATGCTCATGAACGTGGTAGAGATTGAAAATCTTACAGTTGATTATCAGGGTATTTTAGCACTGGAGAAGGTAAACTTTTCAGTAGAATCCAAAGATTTTTTGGGAATAATAGGTCCAAACGGTGCAGGTAAAACCACACTTTTCAGCTGCATGCTTGGTCTTTTGGATAATTATAAAGGTGAAATCAGATTTTTTGGAACTAGCATAAAAAAATCCAAAAAATACCTGGGTCAAATAGGTTATGTGCCACAAAAGCCTGTATTTGAAAAGAACTTTCCAGCCACAATATCTGAGGTTGTAGGAATGGGTTTGACAAAAAATTCAAAAAAAGATAGGATCGATGAAGTTTTACAGAAAGTTTGGTTGCATGAACTAAGTCATAGACGCATTGGTGATCTATCTGGAGGACAACAACAACGAGTCTTTATTGCAAAAGCACTTGTAAATGAACCACAAGTCTTAATCCTCGACGAACCTGTTACTGGAATTGATTCACAAAGTAAAGAATTGTTTTATCAAATTTTACACGACCTAAATCAGAAAGAAAATATAACAATAATTTGGTCTTCACATGATCTAGATGCTGTTGCTAAACTTGCATCGAAGGTAGCTTGTCTTAATCGAACTCTATTCTTTCACGGCATACCAGAAGAGTTTTTCCATAATGAAGATTTACTAAAAATGTATTCAGAATCATCAATGCAGATGCATATGCACCACCACGAAGATTAGAATGACATTTGAAATTCTCTCATATGGATTCATGCAAAGAGCACTTATTTCAGGCATAGCTATTGCCCTAATGTGTTCTGTTGTCGGGCTCTTTCTAGTTCTTAGACGATATTCACTTTTTGGTGACGCCCTTGCGCATGCAGCCTTTGGTGGAATAGCTGTGGGATTGTTTCTTGGAATTTATCCAATGTGGATTGCTTTTGGAGTTTCAGTATCAAGTGCGCTTGGATTAACTAAGATTAGACAAAAATTCCAAATTTCTGGAGATGCAACTGTAGCAATTCTGCTTTCGTCAGGTCTTGCTATGGGAGTTGTTCTTATCAGTCTAGCAGGTGGATTTACTGTAGACATATTCAGCTTTCTTTTCGGAAGTATCTTGCTTGTTAGTTTAGAAAACACAATTTTAATCCTAGGTCTTGCAGGCTCAATTTTGATTGTAATTTTATTATTGTATAGACAACTAGTTTACACCACATTTAATGAAGAACAAGCAAAGGTAAGCGGTATTCCAGTTGAAAAATTGAATTATCTGCTTGTTACAATTGCTGGAATTACAGTGGTTAGCTCTATGCAACTTGTAGGGATTTTGCTCATTTCTTCATTAATTGTTATACCAAATGTAACTGCAATGCTATTTTCACGTGGATTCAAACAAACCGCAATACTATCTATGACCTTTGCAGTTTCTTCAGTAGTATCTGGAATACTCACTTCTTACACATTTAACATTGCGCCTGGTGGAATGATTGTACTAATATCAATTGTAATCTTTGCTGTCTCACTAGGAATCAAATCAACGGGTTTGATAAAAAATAAAACAATAATTCCAAATATTAAACAAGAATAATCTGAACTGAATTATTCTTTATTATTCCACTAAACTATTAATTTTTCTTTTATCCTTTATGCTATTTACAAAGAATAATGATGTTGCAATAATGCCTGTAGCTATAAGTGGTGACACAAGATCCGCATATTTTATTTCAAATTCTTTACTTTGTGCAACTATTGTCTGTCTTGGAATCTCCGTTATAGAAACCATTCCAAGCTTTTGACCTCGTTGTTCTGCAAACCAAATGTTTCCGCTATCATCAGAGGTAATAAACTGTGTAAAGGATTGTTGAGTGGGAATCTGAATTTCTTTAAAATTATCATTGTAAGGATCGTAGATACCTAATTTGTCAATAGTATGTTGCCCGATCCAAATATTGCCAAAATTATCTGATGTCATTCCAAAAGGAAGAGCATTAGGATCTAAAACTGGAATTTGTTCAAAGGTTTCAAGAGTAGTATCAAATTTGGTAATGGTAGGTCCAGTATGCTCAGAAATCCAGAGATCCCCATTATTATCAAAAAACAGAGCTGTAGGTTCTTTTAGTGAATTTTCAGGAACAAATTCCTTGGATTTACCAGTATCTGGATTGATTACCCCAATCTTTCCTGCTTGTGCTTCAGTGAACCAGATATTCCCAGATTTGTCTAAAATAAGTGCAGTTGGTCCAGAAAGTGGAGCATCTGAAATTTTAAACTCAGTAAATTTCTTTGTGTCTTGCTCATACTTTAATAATATATTTTTGTCTGCCAAGGCGATCCAGATATTATTTTTAAAATCTGTTTCTGTAAATACAGGTACAGACTTTATTGGAAGATCAATGTTTTCAAATTTTTCTGTAGATGGATCAAAAAATCCAATCTTTGAGTTTGGTGTATCAGTATACCATATCTTCCCATCATTATCTATATTCAATGTTACAGAAATCTGCCCATCAAATTCATACGATCTGAATCGTTTATCGTCAATATTAAATTTCCATATTCGTGGTTTAGTAGTGTCGCTAATCCATATTGTATTTTTACCATCAAAAACAGGATAGAGTGGTGCAACGGTTTTATCTGGAAAACTATACTCAACTACATTTGTCTGTAATTCAGAAAGACGAGGTTTTATTACAACATCAAAGGATGTTGCTTCATTTGCATTTTGTGTTCTGAGCACTATGATTTCAATATGCCATATTCCAGGAAATCCAAATGTTGCATTACCACTATACTGAGTTACAGAATTTGTTTCTGTATATTTGGATGGTAATAATTTAAGATCAATTGGAGAAATATCTTTCTGAGGATTTGAAACTTTCAAAATTACATCAAATACATCATTTAGTGATTCTCCATCTAATGAGCTGATAGACGTTGTAACTGCATTGGCTCCAGTTGAGAGAGGATCTATTGAAATATCAAATTTGGCGGCATTCGAAAATTGTAATGTTTTATATCCAAATGAGATATCTTGGGCTTCAGCTTCTTGTAGTTCTCCTGCAGGAAGAGAACTATTGGCCAACAAAGCAACAACACCGAGAAGTACTATGCCAACCATTGACTCTATTTTTAGCGACCTTCTAAATCTGTTATAAACAGAAATTTTGCCAGATTCTAGGTTTTTTTCTGCATATCTTTGTATTCTGAATTGATTATAACCGCCTATTGCGATCATAATACTTCCAAGTGCGATTTTTACCAGAATTAATTTGCCATACGTTGAGTCATAAAGTAATCCTACATTACTTTCCAAAAACCAAAGCAGTGTAGGACCTGTAATAATTAAAATTCCTACTGCAATTATTACAATGCTAGAAATTTTTGGTATGACTAGAAGAGAAAGCTTTTCTTTTTTATCAGACTCTAATTTGGAAAATGAGGGGATCATTACAAATGCAGCATAAATCACACCACCGATCCATACGGAAGCTAGAAGATTGTGTGCATAATCCAAGATTATTGCAGGTTCATGCAAACTAGCTGTTCCATGACCTAACATTGTTGTAGTTGAGATTAATGCAAGTGATAATCCAAGAATTAAGAATTGTTGAGCTCTTCCAATAATCATCTTCCTTTCTGACCAGAACCATATTCCAAGCAAAATTATAGTAAGTATCATTCTTACAAGCCAAGTTGTACCAAATCCAGTTCTTATTACCTCAAAAGCGGTAGTTTGAAGAGTTATTGCTTGTACAGCTAGCATCAAAATATTTGATGCCAAAACCAAAAGCAAACCAATTCCAGTTATTTTTAAAAATAAATGAGAATGGGTTTTCTGTAATACTTCAGAGTTTTCTCTCATAGTTTTCTTTGTTTTGAGGGATCTCCAAATCAGTAACGAAAAGAGAATTGAACCTAACACAACTACCTGTCCAACTAACCCGGGAAATCGCGCTGCCGCTTCTGGAAAATATATCGAGGGTCCCTCTGTTTTCCCTTTTAAAAGGACTTCAGGTATTTTTGCATCTCCTACCGAAAAGACAAAGGCATCATCTACTACATGTCCATCTACTCTGGAAAGTACCTTACTTGTTACTGTATAGACCCCATCATCTAATGGCTTTGTAGTAACAATAAGTGAATTTTTACTATCAAAAATTTTTGTATCTTTATTGTCTACTTGATTCCCCGTGTTATCAAGAACTTTGATCGTGCTAAATTCAACTTCGATTGTTTCAGAATAACGAATTATTATCTGGGTTGTTCCTATTGCAATATTTGAAGATTGAGCCGGTTCTGTGTTTTCTATAAATGGATGAGCATATACCGAACCAACACTAATACTAGAAACAATAATTATAGAAATAAGAAATAGAAGTTTTCTCACAGATTCAAGTTCTTCTTATGATAATTTAAACAATTGATTATTTCAATATATGTACCAGAATTGAGCAAAGATATTAACATGTAATAGTTAGACGTTATTTATGAATAAGATTTTTTCATTCATGTTTATTTTTTCACTATTGTTTTTTAGTGGATTATCTTCAGCTCAAGCGCACAAAACCATTACAGTGGAAAATCTTGAAATTGAGGTGGGGTGGCAGGACGAACCATCACTTGTTGGTCTAACGAACGCCATTACCTTTGAATTGAATGAAAACACACCTGATGGACAAAGCGGGATAAAAAATGCGTTTAAAAATTTAGTAGCAACAGTAAAATCTGGTGGATTAGGAAAAACTCTTGATATTGAATCTGGTCCACAAGCAGGGCATTATTATTCTAAAATAATTCCAACTAGAACAGGAAGTCTCATTATAGAGTTAAGAGGGGATATTAACGGAATTCTAATCGATTCTGAAATTACTATTGAAGATGTTGAAGATAAATCATTACTTGCATTTCCTGATACATCTGGTTCATCAGACCAAGATGTTGTGGCATTAAAGAATGCCATGGCTGGGTTGCAAAAAGAAATTAATTTACTTAAATCAAAGATTAGTGGATTAGATACCACTTCAGGTAACTTTAACGCAGAGACAGCTTATAACTTTGGAATATTTGGACTTTCACTTGGTGCAGCTGGAGTAATCTTAGCGATAGTTGCGATGATAAAAAGAAAATAAAGGTTTAGAGTTTTGGAATAACTCTACTTTTTGCCGTTACTGCTATGATACTAACAATGCTTATTGCAAGCACTAGAGCTGCAATTGTACCGAATTCTGGAACTACTTGCAGTGAAACTGCATCACCTTGCGGGCCAGTCCAATTTGCTTCGTCATCAGGTAGTCCGATTCCAAGAATTGTTACTTCAATGTCAACTGGACTATCAGAGGATAATGCATCTGTTGTATGCATGCCTTCACCTTCATGTTCGTGTGCACCTTCTCCTGAAAGAACTTGTGTTCCATCTTGCATTGCATTTATGTCATAATTGACATGCTGGATCTGGTTTCCGTCAGCATCTGTAAAGGTCACATGTATTGACATTTCTTCACCTGCAGCTGGAATGCTAGATTCAATTTCTACATTCACTGAACCATCAGATGACATTGCATTTGCATAAGTCTCTTCCTCTTCTTGGGTTTCTTCCTCTTCTTCTTCCATCGTTTCAGCTTGAACAGTTACAACTGCCTTCATCCATGGGTGTACCATACAGAAGTATGGGAATGTTCCAGCTTCTTCAAATGTTTGGGAAAATGTTTTTCCTGGACCAAACAAACTACTGTCAAATTCAGTACCAACGTTGTCAGGATCATTTGCCAGATCTCCACTTGTAACAGTATGTGCAGCTGTGTCATCATTTGTCCATGTGACTTCGCCACCTACATCAATTATTGCTTCAGCTGGATCAAAACAAGAGTTTGTTTCTTCACAACCGGGTGTTGCTGAGCCTGCTATTACACTTACATCAACTTTTGCATGATCAGCAAAAGCACTTGGTGTAATTGCAACAATTGCAGCTACAAGTGTCAAAACAACAAAGAATGAACCTATTGATTTTGACTTCATGTTGTGGATATTTAAAACGGGCTTATAAAAAGGTGATCTTGATTTTCCGCACTAGTTTCCAAATTGCTACCGAAGATATCATTGCACCAGTTCCTACAAGGGACAAAACCAAGGCTGATGTTGAAACCATCATAAATTGGTCATTTCCAATTATGCTTGAAATTATTGTTAGGGTTAACGTAATAGAAATTGCTGTAATTGCAATAATGATCCTAGATCTAATTCCTTCCCTAATGGACTTGATTACAAGCCCTACTGGCCAAAGATAAGTTACACCGATAAGAGATGATGCTATCATACCTGTCGTTAGCACGTGAGTTGCTTCATTTCCAACACCAGAAATTTTTGCAATTTGTAAAATTCCAAGAAGAGGTGTTACACCAACTCTAACGAATTCTCGTAAAATCGGATTATCTCTTTCTACATCTGCTATTGTAGGACTGAAAGAATAGTAAACGGTATTAAATGCATTAATGAAACTTGAACCAATTGAAGTTGACATTATCGTATTGTCTCTAAATTCCCTTAGAAACTGAACTTGTGGAGCAAGATCAGAACCAAATGCTGCTGTAGCAATTAGACATCCATTTTTTGGTTGTGAATCATTTCCAACAATAATTGCAAAGGATGCCGTTTCCGTAGGAATTGGTTGAAAGAGAATTAAATGGATTTGAACTGAGATCTGATATGCACCTTTTTCCTGAAATTCATACGGAATTGTGACTGAACCAACAGCAGTATGAGTCAGCGGTACACCAAAAACTTGAGTATCGGCTTTTGAAACGGTTATAGAGTAATCCACATGTTCTTGGATTGTTTTTGTATTTTTGTTTATGAAATCAATTTTTAATTTAGTCAATTCTCCTGTTTGTGGATGTGCCGGAATAGTAGACAATCCTACCTGCAAAGTTTCTTTGTCTGTTAGAGTAATTAGCTGTTCAGATTGTTCCTGTGCATATACAGGAATTATTATCAAAGTCAGCAAAACCAATGTTAGAAGAATTTTCAATACGGTTGTCTCTCTTAATTGCAAATAAGAATTTTGTCAGCTTTATTCTTTAAGGTGCATGAAAAACAAAAATTTGATTTATGAACCTGCTTGTGGCTTTATACCATGTAATGATATTGCATGGTCATCTATGAGGACGCCTACGCCCACTGATACATTCTTTATTCTAATTACGACTTTGGCCAATCCCTCCTCGGAAAGATTGTACTTTTCAGCCAGAATATCCTTTATTCTGGCTTCTGTATTCGAGATCTCATTAAGCTGTGATGGTATTGAAACATCAAGTGGTTTACGCATCATCTCGTCTGGTATCATTCCACTTTCGTCTTGAATTATGTAAAACGAAATTTTGTCTACAATAACTTCATGGGGCAACGTTGGAAGTGCATTTGCTGTATAGAACGCTTGGACATCAAGGAGATTTATCTCATCTTCTGTAATATCTCTTAAAACTTTGCCGTTTCCAGTTTCAATCATAGAATCTAACTGAATTCGAATTATTGCAAAACCTTCTACAAGCGCTCCATTGTTATTTTCGAGGTCTAATAAGTCTCGTATTTGTTTACAAACTATTGCGGTAGATGTTTCCTCATCTAAGTTTTTTAAAATTGAGTTTGAGCTAGCCCCATCATTTATCACTATATTCCAAAGTATAGTAATTGGGAAATTTTGTTTGTTAAATATACTGATGTCTGTATCATAGTGACCAGGTCTTAGTGGTCCTTCATTTCCAAAAACAGATCCACAAACAAATTTCGCTGTGTATGTTATGTTTTGAATAGGATTCTCATTTATCGTATCGGTTGTTCCAGGATTGTTTGTAAATGATACAGCAACGGATGAATCTCTAATTTCAATTGTCTTTGGAAATTTGTCTAAAAGATATCCAGAAGGTATTTTCATCTGTCTGATGACATAATTTCCGTTTTTTACGCCAGATATATTGATAATTCCATCACTGTCTTTTTCAGAATCTAATGAAGAATTATCTTTGATTGTTAAGGTTCCAGTCAACTTGAATGGATCTGGAGTGATAATATATTCTGCAGCTGAAAGTACGTTATTATCATTTGTCAATGTGATTATTGAAATCGAGGAGCTTTGTGCAAAAGCAAAGTCTTGTACCTTATGAGAGTCAAAACTCAATGAAAAATAAGAGACAAGGCCAAGGGTACATATTGCTAAAACTAAGGAAGCTTTCTTCAAAGTCTTCATTTTCTCATTCATGCCTTTAATCCTCAATCATTTATATCATTAGTAGAAATCTGACTAAGAATTAAATAGAATCTTCAAAGTGTTTTCATCATATGCAGTTTATGCCTAACAATATTCTGTTAATAATTTGCATTTTCGTACTTCTTTCCATCACATCTTCTGTAATGCATTTTGAAGCTTATGGAGATGGTCTTTTCATGGAAAATTTACCGCCTGCAACTATAGGAAATAGACAAGCAAGTCTTTTTGTTAAAATCAGTCCTCCAATACTTACCTCCGAAACTGTTCAGGACACATTTTTACAACTTAGATTGTTTGATGCAAATAATAATCAAACAATTCCACATACTTCCTACTTTATTACAGTTAAAAAAAATGATGAACTCCTAATGAGAGATCTCTTTCATTCTCATTCCGGGTTAATTACAATAAAGGTTCAACCAACAAATACGCCAGGAAAGTGGCAAGTCTTTGGAGATAATGAACCATTTCAAGGAGGATGGACATCAACAAACGATCAGGTTAGTGTAAAGGCACCAATACTCCTAGAAGGAGGATTGTATCACTTTGCAATAGAAATCTTTGGAATAGATAATGATAGAAACATCTTTGTTCCCGAGGAAGCACCAAAATTCGATTCATATCTTAGTGTTGGTGATATCTATCATCAAAAAATTACATATCAAACTAAATCTTATGATACAACAATAATCTCATACTACGATGAAGTTAATAATTTCAAGTTTGATGAATCCAAAAAACTCATTTCATTTTCCATGCCATTTGATTGGGATGTATCACGAATAGAAGGTCAAAACATCTTTGTTCATGAAGAAATCCAGATCCCAAAATCGTTTAAGGACTTTGCAGATAATACATCATTTTCTGCTAAAGTAAATGGAATACCTCTGGTTGGAAGAATGCTTGCAGTGGATCCCTACTCAAAAGAAGATGAATTAATTCTTCATTATTTAATAAATAAAAACGATATCTTGGAAATGTCAAAAAAAATCTCATCTACAACCAAGTCTATGGATTTCACACTCTCTCCAGGAATTGCTGATGCTCAAACTTCAACTGAAATATTAACTGATTTTGGAGGATTCAGAGCTGAACTTGATTGGTCACCAACTGATCTAAAAGCCAACTCAAAGACTGATCTCAAAGTGACTTTTTTTGATGCATTTTCAGGTAAACAAGTTGCTGGAGATATAAAATATGATCTAAAAATACTCGACAAAAATGGCAATCCAACATTTTCTAAGGCAGATCTTAACGCAATAGGTGCTATAGATACTCAATCAATTAATTTTGCAAACGATGGCATATACACATTAGAAATTGATATCAAATCAATCACAATAAATGGAAAAACTGATTCTAGTAGGCTAGGCATTGCTAGAGGTTATGTTATCATACCATCAACTGTTACAAATACACCTACAGATACAATAAAAATTCCTGACTGGGTTAGAAATAATGCAAAGTGGTGGTCAGAAGGTTCAATCGGAGACAAAGACTTTGCATCAGGAATTCAATACATGATAAAACAAGGAATAATCGTAATACCTGTATCAGAAAATGGCGGAGGTAATCAGAACATCAAGATTCCTGACTGGGTTAGAAATAATGCAAAGTGGTGGTCAGAAGGTTCAATTGGAGACAAAGACTTTGCATCAGGAATCCAATACATGATCAAAATAGGAATAATTTCTGTCTAGTCTAAATCAACAAATATTATTATACAAACTAAGACGAGATTTTAATCATTAAATGATTCCAATACGTGATGAAAATCCAAAACCTGCAGGTTACAGACCAAAATTAACTTATGCATTAATAGCAATAAATGTTATAATATTTTTCTGGGAAGTAGCATCAACGGG
>Ga0209431_10000603_pt1 | contig 29949 bp, 26 predicted proteins | sample RifCSP13_3_FD_184021 | JGI IMG/M metagenome (GOLD analysis project Ga0209431, IMG submission 184021) | Soil microbial communities from Rifle, Colorado - Rifle CSP2_sed 13_3 (SPAdes) (version 2) | ecosystem: Environmental > Terrestrial > Deep subsurface > Rock core/Sediment | place: Rifle...
GGTTTTTCCATAAACTCAATGATTTGGTCATTGGTAGAAAAACATCATAGCGTCTTTTCATAAGTTCTTTATATACTACTTTCTCAGCTCGTGAAAATGTATAGAATACGAACCAATTGGACTCAACCATAGAGGGTGATATTTTGCCTGCTGAGAGTCCATTATCAGCTATTGGCAGTGATTGCCTAAACATGTGACAGTACTTTGGTGGAGTGTGGGCATGGCTACGCCCCGTCACTTAGCAGTGAATAAGAAATTTATAAAAATTGCTATAAACAAAAAATAATCGCCTTTCCCCAAACTTATTAAACCGTATGATATTTTCTACTTTAACGCTTTCTAATTAACAATCAATTAACCTTATATCATACTATTTATGCATTTCTCCTGTGTAATTAATTCATTCATCTATAGACGATTAACAAGGAACGAATAGCATGCAATAATATAACACCAAGATAGTATTATATTTTTATAATATTCAATTATATGTTAATAATTTTTCAGATTTTTTAACAAGAAGGTAAAATATATAGAAAATCCTCCTTTCCAGTTATTGCAAATTCTTAATGAATCGATATTTCTATTGCAAAATATCAATCGGTGTTTCCTTAGCAGTTAGTAGCTGATTTATTGTCTCTATTTCTGGTATTCTAATGTTCCCACTATGACATCTAAACAAAGCCTATGCTTAATGATCAGTGCGGTTATCACTGTCCTAATATCAACACCATGTCGTCCTGTGCCACGATCCAGTATCATACTGTTTACTGATGTCAGGTCATCCCAGGGTACTAGCATAGTCATTATTACCAATCGATTGTTTTTATCTAGCTCTTAATCAATTGGATGCTTAAACAGTACAAGGCTAAGCTGGCTTTATGTGTATATTTGATCGTAATTGAAAGCGTTTTAGGGAAAATTACTGAATTTCAAGCAACTACGACTATTGCTACGCTCTTAATTATTTACATAATAACCTGTTTATTAACTGTATACGTAATACAATTTTAAAACAGCAGCTGTTAATATACTGCCTGAGAATTGACAGACTTATTCCCGGTATTTATTTTTTTAGGTACGGAAAACATATGTGCTTTAAAGATGTTAATTAAACAGGTAACCAAAGAACTTCGGGTTATGAAATAAACCCTAGTATCAATAATTGGACATGCACGGTAATGCCTAAAGCGATTAATAGGGAACAAAAGGACAGTTTTAAAAACTCTGGTATTTGTGTCAGATTGAATCAAAATACCTCCGGTTACAGTTTAAGGCAAATTATGGCTTTTGCTGCAAATGATCCCCTTAGTATATACCGGATCCTCGAATCCTTTGCCGAGTCAACCAGTAAAAACCTGGCTCTATTTCGCAATTATTTAAATGACAGGAATTATCAGCCACTACCGGAGCTTGCCCATAAAATGATAGCTATGTTCCGGCAGGTGGAAGCATTTCAGGTAGTAACCCTGTTGACAAAAATAGAGGGATCCGCTAATGATAAATTGACCGGCAAGGAATGGGATGACCTCGGCAGGGAATTCCTGAACAAAGCTGAAAAGTTCATCGGGGTGTTTTGTGAAGAGCAAAGTATATCCGCAGTTCCCCTGAACCGGAATCCTTGAATCTCAGAAATTATTTTGCCTTACATTCAGCTTATTACAGGATGGGCTCAGTTGTTTCCGGAGGCAAAAATGTTATAATGCTTTAACTTGTTGTATAATGTTTTCCTGTCGATATTTAGCAATCGTGCAGCTTTGCTTTTGTTGTATTCCGAAGCTTCAAGCGCTTTCCTTATGAGTTCAGGTTCATTGTTGTGGTTGGATTTGCCGGAATTCCCTTCCAAAATGGATTGTTCATACAGGTCCGGAGGTATTTCCCGGATTGTGATATATTCTCCTTTAGCCAACAGGGTTGCCCTTTGCACTATGTTTTTCAGTTCACGTAGGTTTCCCGGCCAATAATAATCCATAAATACAGGTTCAATACTTTTGTCAAATCCTAAAACAGTTTTATCAAGATTGGAATTGGCCTGATTTAAAAAATGATGTGCAAATATCATAATATCCTGTTTCCTGGAGCGTAGGGGGGGGACGGATAATTGAAACTCATTCAGCCGGTGGTACAAATCCTTCCTGAAATTGCCGCGTTCCATGGCTTCCGACAGGTCTTCGTTTGTGGCCGATATGATCCTGACGTCAACAGTAATTTCCTTTGAACCTCCGACAGGCTTGATCATGGGTTCCTGCAGTGCTCTCAACAGCTGAATCTGTATGTCGTAGGCGAGGTTTTCGATTTCATCCAGGAATAGCGTTCCCCCGTTGGCGGCTTCGAACTGCCCGGTCTTATCGGCAATGGCACCGGTAAATGAACCCTTGACATGACCGAAAAACTCACTTGCGGCCAGCTCTTTGGGAATAGCTCCGCAATCAACTGCTACAAAGGGAAACCTGCTTCGTTTGCTATGCTGATGGATAAACCTTGCAATGTATTCTTTACCTGTACCGCTTTCTCCGGAAATCAATACCGACATGGATGTCGGGGCAACAAGTCCGGTAATTTCCTTCAATTGCCTGGACTCGCTGCTGACCCCATCCAGAAAGTCGGCAGGTGAAAATACCGGTGTCTCATTGGTGTTGTTTGTTTTTTGCTGTCCCGCACGCAATGCGTTGGAAATCACATCCAGCACCTCATCGGGGTTCAGGGGTTTCGGTATATAATCAAAGGCACCTTGTTTGATCGATTTAATGGCTGTTGTGATGTCTGCATATCCTGTCATCATTATAATCTGTGTCAGCTGAGATTGATTCTTTATCAGTCCGATCAACTCCAGGCCGCTGATCTCAGGCATACGCATGTCGGTTAACACAACTTCAAAATTCCTTTCCCGGATTATGCGTTTTGCCTCAACCGGAGAAAAAACACTTGTGACCTCGTGGTGGTTTTTCTCAAGCAGTGTTTTAAGCATGAGACAAAAGGTTACATCATCATCGATTATAAGTATGCTGGCCATTCAGGAAAACTGATTATAACTATTTCTCTATATGGAAGCCCCTTGCCGGTACCCACACTTCATGCAATAACCGGAGGCCGGACCCAACAGTGTGTAAAACGATGGTAATGGGATTTTAGTTCAATCAGCCGTAACCTATTCAGCGGATCATAGATCCGCTTATTGATTCGATAGAAGATCTGCAATGCGTATATTGCTGTTTAGTAATATGTTATATTACCTTTATACCCTTGTTGACCTGCTGAATACCAATTGTTAAAAAAAACTAAAAATCAACAGGCCACAAAACAGTTGAAAAAAAAACCTCCGCATACGGATCTTAATTCCGCATGTCGGAGGTAAACACCATTATTGGGTACTTGCGTCTAACTTAATCGAATGATAAATCCTGGTTTTTGAGCCGTGATTTATTTGAGGATCTTAACGAATTCACCTTTTTCGTTATACACAAGATTCAGTTTTCCTTCGGCATTGCTAACGGTGACTTTATATGAACCGTCCTTTCCATGGAAAGCCTTTTCCACGGTGTAGCCGGGATATTTTTCACTGATTGCACTGGTGATCGATGCGGGAAGATCCGAAACTTTAATTTCGGTATATTCGCCATCCTTGGCCATTGTCTGCACCTCTTTCGTCAGATTGGCCGAGATGGCCTGCGGTATGCTGATTCCAAGGAAAACAGCCACCACTGATAACAACATTATCTTTTTCATCACATAGGTATTTTAAATTATAAAATTGTTTTGTCAGTAAGTTACATGAAATAATCGTGCCAGAAGGACTTATTTCCGGCTTGCTCAGTGTTTAAATACTAGTAATCAATTAATTACAACTACAATTGTGTATTTCCTGGCAGACTGCCCGACCGGGCAACTTTGTAGAATCCACAACACAGGTGTGGATAGTTCCACACTTTCAAACTGTAATTATGCTCAGAATTTTAATGTTACTCCAATTGACAACATCTCCTTGAATTGCACCCGGGCACTACGTTTATCAACCACCCCGTCATTGTCAGTGTCTCTCCCGACTTTAATATCGTCATCATATACAAGATGCGTAGCCAGGCTTGCCGAAAGATACGCATTGGCTTTCAGGTTAAGCATCGTTTCCCAGTTGATATCGATATTCTGGGGCTGATTAATGTAGTTTGAAAAAAGATCAACCTTTATACCGAATGTCACATTCTCGGCAATATTTTTCTTAACTATCACTCTTACATAACCACCCGTCTCACTGCGTAGCTTTTTTCCGCGGTCAACGCCAAAGGCACCCGAATCGGAGAGCGCCTGATTGTAGACAAGCGTAACCTTACTGGTAAACGGTGAGATAAAAACGGAAAATATATCATGCTTTTTGTAATCGAACCCGATAGCACCTAAAAAATATCCGGGTGCCAGAAAATTTGACATGGGCACACTGTCACCGGGATTCTTAAATCCTTTGGTTATCTGGGTCCTGAAATTAAACAAAGCAGAAAAGTACCATTCCTTAACAACCCTATATCCATACTTCGAAAAAAAGTCGATTTTATCATCGGTTTTAATAAGCTTGTTTATTTTTCCCTGTTTCATAATACCATATCCGACATCGAGCGTATTGTCCCAGTTTATATTTTTCTCCCTGTAATTGGCAAAGACTGTAGTCAGACCATTAATTGACAGTGAGTTCTGACCACCTGCTGACCAGTTTGTGAGCGAGGTTTGTGAAGTATTTATAAAAATAGTTGCCCCTTTCTTCCAACCGGTAACGGTATCGGCAGTAAAAGCTTTAAGGGATGCCATTACTTCGGTAAATTGTGCAAATCCTGTGCATATGGTAACCAGGACTATGGCAACAATTGCTGACATTTTTTTCATAACTGTAACATATGGGATACACAATAACACTTGCGAGGCACCTGTTAGAATTAATCAACAAAATTTCAGGGCCGTTGTTTTACCTGTTGCGCTAACATGCCCGTGCAGGGCGGTTTATTAACTATTCATGCGAATTAAGTGTTGGAAATTATTTCTTAATTTAGAGTGTGTACAATGCTTTCGCTTTTTATTACTTTTATTTGCCCTGAAGGGCAAAAGCATAACTACTATGTCACAATCGCAATCCAAGGTTTATGTGCACATAACATTTAGCACAAAAAACCATCATCCATTCATTGACCATTCCATAAAAATTTCTCTCTTTGAATACATAGGAGGAATATGTAAAGGACTAGAAAGTAATCCAGTCAAAATTGGCGGACACCATGATCATGTTCATATAAGGTTAATTATGATGAGAGATATGTCTGGGATTGAAAAGAACTGCTTTCGCCCCTTCAGGGCTTTTGGTGATTAACGATCAGTAAAATAGGGCGTTGCCCTATTCTTTTGCTTTTGCCCTTTCAGGGCACCTTTGCAGTTTTCAGATAAAAGGTGCAGAATATCTATACTTTACAAATATTATCTTGACGACTATACCGTAACCGGGGTTTTACGGACAATTTCAACTCTTAATTCGCATTATTCATCAAAATATACCCTGACTGCATCTGTCTTCAGCCGCAATTTCAGCCAGTCGATAATCTTCGCCCGGTCACTGCTTCCCAACCGTTTAGCCTGGACACCAACAACAACCAGCACAGCCTTTTCGCTTCCGCCTGTATCTGCCCGAAAAACAGATGTTTCCGCGTAGGAACAGCTTACTATCTGGGAATACAATGATTTGAGCTCTGCCAGCAGCTGTTTTCCCAATTCCTGGTTTTCGCTTCTGGCGGTCAGTTGTGTTTCTTTTTCCGACAATTGACCTGTTAACCTGCCTATTTCGGCTTTAAGCCCGTCTATTTCATTATTGCTGTCCGATATATCCCCAAAAGAAAAACCCTGCTGAATATCCAATACAACCTTCCCCAGGGAAAAAATTCCGGCTTTTTCCCTGATCTGGACCTTGTGCGTATCAGTGAGTGCGTTTCCTCCATAAACGAGTGTGATCGCTTTTTTGTCAGGATTGATTTCGCTTCTGAGCAAAAAATTACCCTCAACAATCCCCACCGTCTGAATGAATTTCGATGCATTTTCATTGAATCTTTCCTTTTGAACCAACAGGTAACCAAAATATATACTCGGGATTATTGTAACCACAATTACAGCTGTGATCCATCGGTTTACGCGTCTTTTCTGCGCATTATCAACAAGTGTAATAATGGGAAATTTCAGTAACTGTGATACCAGAACAGATGCAAGGGCTATGAATACCGAATTGATTGTGAATAAATAAAAAGCGCCGAAAAAGTAGTAAAATTGTGCGGTTGCCAATCCGTAACCTGCTGTGCACAACGGAGGCATTAAGGCTGTGGCAATGGCAACACCGGGTATGACATTCCCTTTCATTTTACTGCCAATGGCCAAAATACCGGCCAATCCGCCAAAAAACGCGATGAGAACATCATAAATAGTAGGGCTGGTTCTGGCAAGCAGTTCGGAATGAGCTGTTGAAACCGGGCTCATGGCAAAATACGCTGTAGAAGCAACCAGACTTGCAATAACGGCAAAGCTGAAATTCTTCATTGCTTTGCGGAATAGGGGAAAATCATAGGTCGCTATGCTGTAACCCATCCCAATAATAGGTCCCATAAGCGGTGAGATTAACATAGCACCGATAATTACGGCTGTTGAGTTCATATTCAACCCTACCGAAGCCACTACGATGGCAAAAACCAAAATCCACAGGTTTGTACCCTGGAAAATAATCCCCTTTTCCATGGTCCTGCGGATTATGTCGAAGTCTTCAACTTCGCTTTCAATGTTTAGATAATGAAGAGTTTTTCTGATTAACCCTTTCATGGCATATTTTCAACGTTATACTATTCAAAAGTATTACTTTCCTCATTTCCGCGCACAAAATATTGCATTAACTTTAGTGTGTATTAACCGATCCTGAATTTTAATCATGAATCAACTCATTGAATGTGTCCCCAATTTCAGCGAGGGGCGGGATATGCAGCTCATAAACCGTATTACGGCTGAAATTGAGAAAACAGAAGGTGTACGGCTCCTGGATGTGGATCCGGGGAAAGCGACCAACCGAACGGTGGTGACCTTTGTGGGAACACCTGATGCAGTTTGTGATGCTGCCTTCAGGGCCGCAAAAAAGGCCTCAGAACTCATCGACATGAGCAGGCACCGGGGTGCCCACCCGCGTTTCGGGGCAACCGATGTTTGCCCCCTGGTGCCCGTTGCGAATATAACAATGGATGAAGTGGTTGTTTATGCCCGGAAACTTGCCCGAAGGATCGGAGATGAATTGCATATCCCGGTTTATTGCTATGAAAATGCTGCATTTGAAGAAAAACGTCGCAACCTGGCCAGTTGCAGGCAGGGTGAATACGAGGGACTCTCAAAAAAAATGGCAGCTGCAGACTGGAAACCCGATTTTGGCCCGGACGTATGGGACAGCAGGATTGCCTTTACCGGTGCAACGGCTGTGGGAGCACGGAATTTCCTCATTGCCTACAACGTAAACTTAAATACCACCTCAACACGACGAGCCAATGCTGTTGCCTACGATATCCGCGAAAAAGGAAGGATCAAAAAGGAAGGTGATCCGGTAACCGGTAAGATCAAAAAAGATGCACAGGGAGGACCGGTATATGAACCCGGACTGCTTAAAGCGGTGAAAGCCATTGGATGGTACATCGACGAATATGGCATTGCCCAGATATCCATCAATCTTACCGATCTTTCCGTTTCACCCCTTCACAAGGTATTTGATACAGCGTGTGAACGTGCTGGTGCCAGAGGTCTCCGGGTGACAGGTTCCGAGCTGGTCGGAATGGTGCCCCTGAAGGCTATGCTTGAGGCCGGGAAATATTTCCTGCACAAACAGCACCGTTCTTCGGGCATTCCCGAGAAAGAGATCATAAAGATCGCGGTGAAATCGCTCGGACTGGATGACCTTGCTCCTTTCGAACCCGAAAAGAAAATCATTGAGTACCTGCTGAAGGATACATCTCAAAAAAAACTGGTAGATATGGACCTTAGTGAGTTTGCCAACGAAACAGCCTCTGAATCACCTGCCCCGGGTGGTGGTTCCATTTCGGCCTACCTGGGTGCACTGGGAGTTTCCTTAGCTACCATGGTGGCCAACCTTTCATCGCACAAAGCAGGATGGGACAGCCGGTGGAAGGAATTTTCAGATCATGCCGAAAAGGGTATGGCCATTCAAAAAGAGCTGCTTCTGCTGGTGGATGAAGACACAAATGCCTTTAACCGGGTAATGGAGGCACTGGGAATGCCGAAAGGTTCGGACCAGGAAAAAGCCCTGAGGATCAATGCTATCCAGGAAGCCACCCGATATGCCACAGAAGTTCCTTTACAGGTAATGAAGCGTACCTGCGATGCCTTTGAACTTATAAAAGCCATGGCCGGGACCGGCAATCCCAATTCGGTTTCCGACGCGGGAGTGGGTGCCCTTTGTGCCCGGAGTGCCGTGATGGGTGCTTTCCTTAACGTGAAGATCAACGCAGCAGGGTTGGAGGATAGAAAATTTGCAGGCCGGATTCTCGCCGAAGGCGGGGAGTTGGAGGCTTTGGCGATCCGGTATGAAGAGGAAATCCTGGGAATTGTGAATGGTAAGATCGGGAGCTAGGAATTACGATTTTATTACCTGGTTTTAATAAACCTGGGAGAGGCTATCAGGTTACCCCTTGACGGGGTTTTGATTTTGCCTGCTCCATATTTCATTCAGTTCTGTCAATACAATGGGTTTTCCGTCTGTAACTACAATTGTATGTTCGTGTTGGGCAACGTAACCACCTTTATTTCCTGTCAGGGTCCAGCCATCCTTATCTGTGTTTGCCAAAGTAGAGCTGGTGGAAATAAATGTTTCAATTGCAACAACGGAATTCTTCCTAAATCTGGTCAGATTAGAAGGGTTTCCGTAATTCGGTATCTCGCTTGGTTCTTCGTGAAGTTTCCTTCCAATTCCGTGTCCGGTTAAATTCTTTATAACCCTGTATCCGGCACGCCTGGCTTCTGTCTCAATAAGATGACCAATGTCCGAAATAAGGACCCCGTCCCTAATGGCATATATTGCCTTTTTGAGAATTTGCTTTGAAGTATCCACCAGTCCCTGATGTTGATTTATGTCTTCCCCCAATACAAAAGAACCGCCATTGTCAGCCCAAAAACCACCAAGTTCAGCAGAAACGTCGACATTAATCAAGTCTCCTTCCTGCAATATCTTTTGCTCGCCAGGTATCCCGTGGGCTATTTCATGGTTAAGACTAATGCAAGTCCAACCGGGAAATCCATACGTCATATGAGGGGCTGACTTTGCACCAAAGTCCTTCAGCATTTTTTTACCCAGGTCGTCTAAATGCTTCGTAGTCATTCCCGGTTTGGCATAGGCAATCATTGCCTTAAGCGTCAATGCAACCGCTTCGCCGGCTTCTTTCATTCCGGCAAGTTCGGATTCCATTGTTATTGACATGCTTTCCTATTATTAATTTGTTAATCAGTATTAACTCATTAAGAAAATGGTGCCTGCGTTTCTAAAATCAAACAATTATTTTTATTGATTGTTTGCTATCTGACAATTAATAAGCGCACTTTTTTGAAATTTTCAACTGTATCCTTTGAAAACATGCAGGTTGGAAACCAGTTTCTTTCCGCTTTTCCACACAATTTCCGGCAACATCTCCCCCTGGTTATACAATATCTCCCGGTAATCACTGCAGGGGAATGCAATGAAATCCGCCAGCATTCGCGGCTTTAAAACTCCCCTGTCATTCAGGCGGAGGGCTGAGGCTGCGCGGAGGGTAATGGCTGCAAGTGTTTCAGCCATGGTAAGTTTTTCATACATACCCAACACGGCTGCCTGCAACATCAGGTTTCCCATGGGGGCTGAACCCGGATTCCAGTCCGATGCAATTGCCAGGGACGCCCCTGCATCCAGCAGCTTCCGGGCCGGGGCGAATGCCGCACCAAGTCCCAGAGAAGCACCGGGGAGGGCAACCGGTATAACATTGCTGGCGGCTATAAGCCGGATATCATCATCCGTGGAGGACTCAAGGTGATCGGCGCTGACAGCCCCCGTCGCAACGGCTATGCTCACCCCGCCCCCGCTGAACTGATCGGCATGGACAACCAGGTCGAAGCCCATGTGACCGGCAGCATTCAGGTAATACAAGGCATCTTCTGCCCCAAAAGCTCCCTCATCCACGTAGATATCCACCCGATTGCTCAGCTTACCCGATTTAACCAGGGGTAAAATCTCCCGCAACACAAAGTCGAGGTATTCCCGCGCAGAACCGTTGAAATCCTTTGGTTTAATATGGGCAGCCAAACAGGTTGGTACCAGGTCGGCCTGTGTATTCTCACCGGCCATACGAATGGAAGTCAGCATCTTCAGTTCACTGGCAGCATCAAGTCCGTAGCCGCTCTTAACCTCAACCGTGGTTGTGCCTTGCAGCAACAATCGTTCTGCCCGCTTCACCAGGAGTGCAGCGAGTTCATCAGACCCCGCTTCGCGGGTTTTGGTCACCGTACTCCAGATCCCGCCGCCCTGCCTGGCTATTTCAAGATAACTTTCGCCCCTCAGCCGCATGGCATAATCCCTGGCCCTGTTGCCGGCCCAGCAAAGGTGTGTGTGAACATCAATCAGCCCGGGGAATACAACAGTTTCACCCTGGACAGGCTGTACATGGGGGGTGAGACTTTTCAGCTCCCGGAAAGTGCCTACAGCCTCGATCACTTCACCGCTGACCAAAATGCCGGCGTGTTCAATGATCTGCAGGTGATCGTCGGATACCGGACCTTTTGGGGGCAGGTTATCCATGGTGATGGCCTGCGTGAACGGGCCGATTAATGTAACCTTGTTCATAGCGGTTTCCCTTATTACCCTCAAAACTCCAGATTATAATCTTCCTTATTTTTCAAAGCCTCTTCATATCCTGCATCCGCATGCCTGTAAATGCCCATGGCCGGATCGTTGTAAAGCACGCGGTGCAGGCAGGCGGCAGCGCGCTTTGTTCCATCCGCAACAATTACCATACCGGCATGCTGCGAATATCCTATTCCTACCCCACCGCCATGGTGGAAAGATACCCAGGTAGCTCCGCCGCAGGTATTGGCCATCAGGTTAAGCAATGGCCAGTCAGATATGGCATCGCTTCCATCCTGCATCCCCTCGGTTTCGCGGTAGGGCGATGCCACCGATCCGCAATCGAGGTGGTCGCGCCCAATGACAATGGGTGCCTTGACTTTACCTGACTTAACCAGGTCGTTGAACAGGAGACCTGCCTTCTCGCGTTCACCCATTCCCAACCAGCAAATGCGGGCCGGTAAACCCTGGCAAGAAACTTTCTTTTCAGCTACCTTCAGCCAGTGGATCAGGTGCGCGTTATCGGGAAATGCTTCCATCAGGGCATCATCTGTCACCAGGATATCATCGGGATCACCGGAAAGGGCTACCCAGCGGAAAGGTCCCTGTCCTTCGCAGAACAGCGGACGAATAAACTCCGGTACGAACCCCTGGTAATTATAGGCATCTGGTTCCCCACCCTGACGGGCAAATTCCCGCAGGTTGTTTCCGTAATCAAAGACCACGCTTCCTCGTTTTTTCATATCCAGCATATATCCAACCTGCCGTGCCATACTTTTTAATGACCGCTTCCGGTAAGTTGCCGGATCATTCTTTCTCAGTTCGAGCGCCTTTTCAAGCGACATGCCAGCCGGAACATATCCGTTCAGCGGATCATGCGCCGAGGTCTGGTCAGTAAGCACATCCGGGATCAGCCCTTCGTGCAGCATTTCTTCCAGGACATCGCCAATATTGCCCACCAGACCTACGGAAATCGGCTTGTGCTTATCCATCGACTGAAGGATCAGGTGTCTGGCTTCGGCGAAACTGGTGGCTATCTTATCAATATACTGGGTGAGCAACCGTTTTTTGATCCTTTCGGGGTCTACATCCACGCCGAGAAAAGTATATCCGGCCATGGTGGCAGCAAGTGGCTGGGCACCACCCATGCCGCCCAATCCACCCGACACCAGTAATTTTCCGGTGGTCTTCCCGTTAAAATATTTCCTGCCGCATTCGGCAAAAGTTTCGTATGTGCCCTGCAGAATGCCCTGTGAGCCTATGTAGATCCAGCTTCCTGCTGTCATCTGTCCGTACATGATCAGGCCACGTTCTTTGAGCTGTTCGAAATAGTCCCAGTTAGCCCAGGCAGGAACAATATTGCTGTTGGCGATCAGCACCCTGGGGGCCTCGGGATGGGAACGCACCAGGCCAACCGGCTTGCCGCTCTGGATCAACAGGCTCTGATCTTCACGCAGGATGAGCAGGCAACGGATGATATCCCTCAATGCTTCGGGATTGCGGGCGGCTTGTCCTGTTCCCCCGTAAACTATGAGCTCAGCGGGATTTTCAGCTACTCCCGGGTTCAGGTTATTGAGCAGCATGCGCAACGGCGCTTCGGTCTGCCAGCTGCGTGCATGCAAAACATTTCCTATTGGAGAACGGTATTGGGGATGCTTTGCATAGGTGTTAATAAATTCCGAATAGTTCATGGGTCTGGTTTTTAAAATCCATACGCAGTTTTTGTGCCAGGGCTGAAGTGAGGGCAGTGAGTTCATGGTTCTTCACCATATCGATAGCCGACTGGATGTAGTCGCCCAGGTAAACATCCCTGTCAATATGGGGTATTTTGCTTCTGACATGGTCGTGACATGCATCGATAAGAGGTCCTGACCGGAGCGGCCTTCGAAAGTCAAACCCCTGGGCCGCACAGAACAGTTCAATGCCCAGTATCTTTTCCAGGTTTTGGACAATCAGCAGGGCTTTGCGTGCACTTACCGATCCCATGCTCACATGGTCCTCCTGCCCCAGCGAGGTGGGTATGCTGTCGGCACTGGCCGGAAAACACATCGATTTATTCTCACTTACCAAAGCCGCCGTGGTATACTGCGGGATCATAAATCCCGAATTTAGCCCGGTTTCTTTCATGAGCAGCTTGGGCAATCCTTCAATGGTATCCATCAGGGAAAGGTAAATACGCCGGTCGGCAATATTGCCGAGCTCCGATACTGCCACAGCGGCATAATCGAGCGGCAGTGCAAGCGGCTGGCCATGGAAATTTCCGCCGCTCAGGGCTTTATCCCTGTCAAATACAATGGGATTATCCGTTACCGAGTTGAGCTCGGTTACCACCATCTGTTTCAGATGCAGGTATGCATTCCGGGATGCCCCATGAACCTGCGGTATGCAGCGAAGGGAATAGGGATCCTGCACCCTGTGGCAATTGCGGTGCGATTCCACGATCGCGGAGTTGCCAATCAGCGTCCGGATGCGCTCTGCCACGTATATCGACCCTTCATAGGGCCGCAGTTCGTGCAATGCCGGATCAAAGGCCTTAACCGATCCCAGCATGGCTTCGAGGTTCATGGCAGCAATAATATCGGCGCTGTCAAGACATAGCTGGAACTGTTCTATCAATTTCACGGCATGCGCTGCAATGAACTGCGTACCGTTGATCAGTGCCAATCCTTCTTTAGGACCTGGCTCAAGTGCGATCAGTCCGGATGAAGCGAGCATATCCTTTGCGGGAATAATGGTTCCCTTAAAATACACCGTGCCGTATCCAATGAGCGGAAGAAAAAGATGTGCCAGGGGAGCAAGGTCACCGGAGGCCCCCACAGATCCCTGCGAAGGGACACAAGGTGTGACATTGTTTTCGATATGCCAAAGCATGCGGTTGATTGTCTCCATGGAAATGCCGGAATACCCCATGGCAAGCGAATGCACTTTCAGAATAAGCATAAGTCTGCTTATCTCCTCGGGTATGAGGTCTCCCACACCAACGGCGTGGCTGAGCAAAATGTTATGCTGCAGCTTACGGGTATCTTCATCCGATATCAGGGTGGTACATAAGGGTCCGAATCCGGTATTAATACCGTAAACGGTTTTCTTTCCGGCGACAATTGCTTCCACTTCGGCCCGGTTCTTTTGAATCCTGCCGGTTGCTTCCCGGGTTAGCTCACCATTAACCTTGCCCCGGCATATGTCAAGCGACAGACCAGGGGTAAGCCTGTCTATGCCATAACGGAATATCATCATCTGACTTTTAGTAAATTTAGCATAAAGTTATCAGAACCCACAGAAACACACACTGTCAAATATCATATTCCGGCATGGCCAAAATCACTAACTTTCCATAACTTTTGATGTTACTTTATCAAATTTTAATTTCAAAACTTGTTTTATGGCTACTAAGAATGTTATTATCATTGGTGCAGCAGGAAGAGATTTTCACAATTTCAACACGTGTTTCAGGGACAATCCCGATTACAGGGTGGTTGCCTTTACGGCCGCCCAGATTCCCGATATTGCGGGACGGAAATACCCGGTTGAGCTGGCCGGAAAACTATACCCGGAAGGCATTCCTATTTATGCCGAATCCGATCTCGAAAAGCTGATCAAGGAACTGCATGTGGATGAATGTGTTTTCTCCTATAGCGATATTCCCTATAACCGTGTAATGCATATCGGTGCCCGTGTAAATACTGCAGGGGCCGATTTTAAAATGCTCGGAGCAGGTCAGAATATGCTCAAAAGCAATAAGCCTGTGGTGGCTGTTGGTGCCGTACGTACCGGTTGCGGCAAGTCACAGACTTCCAGACGGGTTATCGAGATCCTGATGAAAATGGGATTGAAAGTAGTGGCTGTGAGGCATCCCATGCCTTATGGCAATATTGCCGAACAAAAGGTTCAGCGGTATGCTACCCTCGAAGACTTAGTAAAGCACAAATGCACCATCGAGGAGATGGAAGAATATGAACCGCATGTTTCACGTGGCAACGTTATTTACGCCGGTGTTGATTACCAGGCCATCCTCACGGCCGCTGAGAATGATCCCGACGGATGCGATGTTATCCTGTGGGATGGCGGTAATAACGATTTTCCCTTCTACAAATCCGATCTGACCATCACCGTTACCGATCCCCACCGTGCCGGTCACGAATTATCGTATTACCCGGGTGAAATTACCCTGCGGCTGGCAGATGTTGTAGTGATCAACAAAATAGATACTTCATCCCCCGAGAATATACAAATTGTTCGTGAAAATATTACCGCTGTTAATCCAAAAGCCCTGGTGGTTGATGCCGCATCGCCGATTACACTGGATAAACCGGAACTGATCAGGGGCAAGGCCTGTCTGGCAATTGAGGATGGTCCCACCCTTACACATGGTGAAATGAAAATTGGCGCCGGAACGGTTGCCGCCCTTAAATGGGGGGCAAGCTCGCTGGTTGATCCCAGGCCTTATGCGGTTGGCCGGATCAAAGATACTTTCCAGACCTACCCGGGAATTGGCACCCTGCTGCCGGCCATGGGATACGGAAAACAACAGGTTGCTGACCTTGAAATGACCATTAATGCCACCCCCTGTGATGTGGTTGTGATCGGAACACCCATCGACCTGAACAGGATCATTAAGATCAATAAACCCACGGTTACGGTAACCTATGAACTGCAGGAGATCGGCACCCCGAACCTGAAAATGGTGCTTGAGGAGTTTGTGAGAAAAATGAAGAAGTAAATAACACTTTTAGTTTTTACCAATGGAATACTATGACCTGATCCGCGCACGCGAAAGCATCCGCGATTATGATCCTGCACGGCCATTATCACCGGAGGTGCTCGAAAGAATACTGGATGCCGGACGCGTTGCCCCCTCAGCCTGTAACAACCAGCCCTGGGAATTCCTGGTTATCCGCTCTCCTGAAATGCTGGAGCGTGCAAGGGAATGCTATCACCGTCCCTGGTTTAAAGATGCTCCAAACATCCTGATAGTGTTGGGATTGAAGGATAAAGCCTGGGTAAGGGGCTTCGACGGATACAATTCCATAGAGACCGATCTGGCCATTGTTTTGACACACCTGATACTTGCAGCTGAAAATGAAGGTGTAGGGACCTGCTGGATCGAAGCCTATGATCCCGCCATCCTCCGGAAAGTACTGGATCTCGATGATAACCGGGTGGTCTTTGGTATTACGCCCCTGGGATATCCCAGACCGGGATTTGTTAAGAAAGGGAATAAAAACAGAAAGACCCTGGATGAGATCGTAAAGTACTTATAAGCCTAAAATTCCAACGCCAGCACCTGCATCACGGTTTTTTTACCCGCCCTGTATCCCCCGCCGGGGTCAAACTGCCATTCCCAGGTATCGGTGCTGGCAGCAGCGGGAAAACTTAATCCGGTAAGTCCGGTTGTCTCCAGTGTACCATTTTCAAGATCGGTGTTTTTTTCGCGTATATCGGTAATCAGACAGGATTTCCCGGGCCGGAGCAACCGCAAATGCGATTGCTGCAACAGGACGTTAATCCGTTCTGTCTCTTCCTCACCAAGCGGAATATACTTTCGCAGATAATCGGTGATCATCACCCCGATCTGGCTGAACAGATTCAATGAAATAATGAAGTCGGGAACCGGTTCGGGCCTGAAGTCACCGCTGCAGATCTGCTCGGGTGTCCACATGATCCTATGCCTTTTATAATCTCTCACTGCCTGAAAGGTGCTCTTCAGCACTCCTCCGGTAATGTCGGCAGATACGGTGGTGATATTGGGAAACCCTCTCAGCCGGTGGACCACCTGTCGCGGATGAACCGCATCGTACAGCCAGACATGCCCGGAAATTCGCGATAAAAGTTCCAGCGGAACATCCAGCAGCCATCCGCTGCCCAGTACAGCCATATTATCAAATTTCCTGTCATTCACTACACGGGCAATGAAGCCACGGGTCCGTTCCAGGTGGCCTTCCCAGGCCCCTTCGACATTTATGTACCGGTCGAACAGTCCACGGCTTTCGGCCCGAAAACCCATCTTCCGCAAAATCCTCCCCGGTATGCTTTCCGTATCCTCCATGGCAGGTTTTGTGATCCTGAGTTGTAACTTCACCTGTTGACAAAATTAACCCCAAAAAACTCACTTGCTCAAATATTTTAATAATTTCGGCCATTCAATAATAAATCGGCTCCTGCATGAAACCGTTCAAATCAGGTATCGTCATTGCTGCCTGGCTGTTAAGGATGACCCTGGCATGGTTCATTTACAAACACTATTTTCAGCCATTTATTCACTTTGAGTGGAAAACTTTTGATTTTTATATCGATACAGCCTATTTGCTGTTTGGCATTCTGCTGATCGCCGGGGGGCTCATGCAAAAAGCATCCCTGACAGTTGTATCCGGCCTTGCCCTTTTTATCCTTCCGATAATACAATTGGTCCGCTCGTTTCCGGAGGATGCTGGCAGTGTGCTTCTACTTTACCTGATTCCCCTTTCGGTGGGGTTTTACTTTTTCTCGGGGGGCAACAACAACTGATCCTGATCGCACAAACAGGATCTCCCTGATCAATCAGAAAATGAAATTATCGTATATTTGGCATAAACTTTGCATACCTTGCATGTATAACGATTTATGACCGGAAATGATCAATAAATTTATCGTAATACTTCTGCTCACCCTGGTTATGACAGGTGTTGCGGCCCAAACCGAAACACAACCTGCCGTTCCCCACGATACGATATTCAAGCTCAATGGATCGCTTCTGCCGGTTGATGTTACTACGGTTACTCCTACCTACATCAGTTTTGTTTTTCCCGGAAAGCCTGAAGAATTTACAATCGAACGGAAAGAGGTTCATAAGATCGTATACAAGACCGGTAAGATCGATATCCTGAATAAAGCGGCATTTGAAATGCTCGATGACAGCATGTGGGAAGCTGTGTGGATGACCGAGGACAAAAAAGAAGTAGGTGATCTGTACATGCTGGGAGAAATCGAGTCGAGATCCCCATCCAGTGCACGCAGTCCTTCTGCAGCAAAAAAAGGGGCCATAATTAAGCTAAAAAAGAAAGCGGCCAACATGAAGGGTACGCTGATCCTGGTGACCAAAAAGCAAACTACCGGCGGATACGGAGAATATCCGGGCTATTACATAAAAGGTATAGCCTATGGTACCGAACCACCGGCTGAAGGGGCCACACCCGAGGCAGGCGGAACCGAGGTAAAGGATGCCGGCATGTAGACCCCTGTTGTTGCCGTGCCAGGCTAAAAAAAGGCACGGACAAAATCAATTGAACCCGCATCCTTCACACTTTGTAATACCTCCAGATCATTTACTGCAGTAAGGATGCTTATCTCCTCATGCGGCATACCCGTCAGCAGCACCATAAGTTTGTCGAGCAGATGCTGCGGTAATTCATTGGAAAGAAGGTTACAGGCTTCTATCATTCCCCGGTGTACCTTAAGCCAAATGGTTACCCGGAGATTATCCGACAGCCATTCACCATGAAATTCATAGTCGGGGGACCAGCCGTAAATCCATTCCCAGGTGCTGTATTTTGAAACCGCAAGATTCTGTATGGTTCTTTCCTCCTGCGGGGTTAAATTATAATTGCTGTTCCCGGAATACGAAAGGAAATGATCCATCCATGCCAGCCGGAAATCAGCCATGCTCATATCCGGTAACAATTCAGATACATTCATTACCTTGCTTCGGTTCGATGGCACTGCTTTATCCACGTAACGGGATTTCCCGGGCCGGATGGCTTCATGCAGCATGTCCAGGTCGGCATTGAACAAAAGCGTACCGTGATGCAGAACCCTGTTTTTATAAATATGTTCGGCATTCCCTGAAATTTTTAAATCCTGAACCAAAATCTCATTTTTAAGTCCCCGGCGGGCCTCAATGCCCATATATTTAAGAAAATCCAGGACGGGATGGATGAAATTCTCAAAATCAACGAGTTTGCCAGCCTCACCATGCCTGATAAAAGTGAAATTCAGGTTCCCGGGCCCGTGAAAAACGGTACCGCCTCCCGACAACCTGCGTGCTGCCGGTATATGATTTTCCATTAAGAAACGGTAATTGATCTCTGCCAGGGTATTCTGGTGCTTGCCCACAACAACGGCAGGGCTGCTCTGCCATAGCATAAAAACATCCCGGTCGGTTTGCTTCAGCAGATACTCCTCTGCGGCAAGGTTAAAAAACGGATCAGGGTTGTTGTTCAGGATGCAATCCATGCGTTAAAGGTACGCAGGATATTTAGCGCGTTTATTCAGTGTATAAAAATTTTTCGTATTTTAACCTGACATTCTAAACAACCCAACATGGAGAAAGTAGTAGAGAGACTAATACGCTATGCGAAAATTAACACCCAGTCGGACGAAAAATCAAAAACTTGTCCCTCCACCCCCGGACAGCTTGAGTTGGCTGAAATACTTGTTGCCGAGCTCAGGGAGATCGGGATGGAGGATGTTTCGCTCGACAACAACGGCTATGTGATGGCAACCCTGCCGTCAAACGTTATGAAGGACGTGCCTGTTATTGGTTTTATTGCCCATCTCGACACTTCACCCGATTTCAGGTCCGACGGAGTGAATCCCCGCATTGTTGACCATGTAGGAAAAGCCATCGTACTGAACCCGAAGGAAGGTATCATCCTGTCCCCGCTCGAATTCCCTATAATTAACAATTATATCGGGCAAAAACTGGTGACCTCCGACGGTACCACTTTGCTGGGAGCTGACAACAAAGCCGGAATTGCAGAAATTATTACGGCCATGGAATTCCTGATCCGTCACCCCGAAATTAAACACGGGCCCCTGCGGGTTGCTTTCACCCCCGACGAGGAACTGGGCCGCGGTGCGGACAAATTCAACCTGCAGCAATTCCGTGCACAATTCGCTTATACAGTTGATGGCGGAGGACTGGGAGAAATTGAATACGAGAATTTCAACGCTGCCAAAGCAAAGATCTCCATACAGGGCCTGAACGTCCATCCCGGCACAGCCAAAAACAGGATGAAAAACGCAATGCTCATTGCCATGGAACTGAACAGCATGCTTCCCGGTTCCGAAGTACCTGAGCATACCGAAGGGTATGAAGGATTCTACCACCTCAATGAAATAAACGGGAATGTGGATACCACCGTAGTGAATTATATCATCCGCGATCACGACCGCAATGCATTTGAACGTAAAAAGGACCTGCTTATCAAGATCGTTGACCACCTGAACATGAAATATGGCCAGCGCACGATTACACTCATCATGGTGGACCAGTATTATAACATGAAAGAAAAGATCGAGCCTGTTTTTCATATCGTTGAGCTTGCCAAAAAAGCCTTATCCTCCTGTGGAATTACCCCGAAAATAATACCCATCCGCGGGGGGACCGATGGTTCAAAACTTTCCTATATGGGTCTGCCCTGTCCCAACCTGTTCACCGGCGGTCATAACTTCCACAGCCGTTATGAGTTTATCCCGGTAAAGTCGATGCAAAAAGCCGTGGAAGTAATTGTTAAGATCGCGGAGATGAATGGAATGTAAGTCGTTTATATAGGATACGCAATCTGAAAATTATATAACAACCGGAATCAGAAGAATTGTCAACTTTGTAACGTAATTCAAATTTAAAGCTATGACAACTTCAATTAAGAAAACATTTCCTGTGCTGAACATGAGTTGCGCTTCTTGTGCCATTAGTGTGGAAAGTATGGTGAAAGCACAGAACGGAGTGGTAAACGCATCCGTTAATTTTGCAGCTGCGACTTTATTGGTTGAATATCTTCCAGGCTTAATACAAGTAGCTGATATACGAAAAGCCGTTCAATCAATTGGTTACGATTTGTTCCTCGACGCAGGTCCGGGAAAAAAAGAATCTCTCGAAGAGATCAATCAGAAAAAATACAATCAGCTGAAAGGTCGAACCATCGGGGCAGGTATCCTTTCGGTTCCTGTTGTTGTTATAGGCATGTTTTTTATGGATATGACCTATGCAAACGAAATCATGTGGATACTGGCCACCCCGGTGGTTCTTTGGTTTGGAAAAGGATTCTTCATTAACGCCTGGAAACAGGCCAAACACCGGTCAACCAATATGGATACGCTGGTGGCACTGAGCACCGGTGTTGCTTATTTGTTTAGTGTTTTCAATACCCTGTTCCCGCATTTCTGGCACGAACGTGGTCTGCACGGTCATGTTTATTTTGAGGCAGCAGCTGTAGTTATTGCATTTATTCTCCTGGGTAAATTACTGGAAGAAAAAGCCAGGGGAAATACATCTGCTGCTATTAAAAAACTTATGGGCCTTCAACCCAAAAATGTAACGGTAGTTCATGAGGGCGGCCACCAGATGCAAATCCCGATCGAAGAAGTAAATAAAGGCGATATTATACTGGTAAAACCGGGCGAAAAAATTGCAGTAGACGGGATGCTGATTAATGGCAGATCGTTTGTTGATGAAAGCATGCTGAGCGGTGAACCTGTTCCTGTATTGAAAAAAGAGAACGATGAGGTCTTTGCCGGCACCATCAACCAGAAAGGCAGTTTTCAGTTTCGTGCTGAGAAAGTGGGTGCCGAAACCATGCTGGCACAGATTATCCGCATGGTGCAGGATGCACAGGGAAGCAAAGCTCCCGTTCAAAAGCTGGTAGATAAGATTGCCGGTATTTTTGTACCGGTTGTCATTGTCATTGCAGTAATTGCATTTGTTTCCTGGAATATTCTCGGGGGTGAAAATGGCTTTACACAAGGTTTGCTGGCATTGGTTACCGTTCTGGTCATTGCCTGTCCTTGTGCTTTGGGTTTGGCAACACCCACAGCCATTATGGTTGGTGTTGGCAAAGGTGCCGAAAAAGGCATACTCATAAAAGATGCCGAAAGTCTGGAACTGGCAAGAAATGTTGATGCCATTGTGCTGGACAAAACCGGTACCATTACCGAAGGCAGGCCTGTTGTAACTGACATGGCATGGCTGGACGGAAACGACAGCCCGAAGAAAGTTCTTTTCAGTATTGAAAAACAATCGGAACACCCGTTGGCAGAAGCAGTGGTGAACCATTATGAAAATTTACAGGCTGTGGCAGTTTCTCATTTTGAAAGCATCACCGGTAAAGGGGCTACAGCGAGTATTGGTGATAAGGTTTATTTTGTTGGCAACAGCAAGTTGCTGGATGAAAATCATATTCAAATAAATAGTTATTTACTTGAAAAAGCAACAACCTGGAACAACGAATCAAAAATTGTGGTATGGTTTGCTGATAGTGAAAAAGCATTAGCGGTTCTGGCCATTGCGGACAGGATAAAGGAAACATCTGTTGAAGCAGTAAAACAATTGCAGCAGTTAGGCATCGAAGTATATATGCTCACCGGCGATAACGAAACCACTGCCAGAGCCATTGCTGATAAATCGGGAATCACGCGGTATAAAGCAGAAATACTCCCCGGGCAGAAAGCCGATTTTATAAGAGACCTGCAAGGCAGGGGTAAGATAGTTGCTATGGTTGGCGATGGTATCAACGACAGTGCTGCATTGGCACTGGCTAATGTAAGTATCGCAATGGGCAAAGGAAGCGACATTGCCATGGATGTTGCCAAAATGACCATCATCTCATCCGACCTGAATAAAATTCCCATGGCAATAAAACTATCCAGGCAGACCGTTGCTGCCATCCGTCAAAACCTTTTCTGGGCATTCATATATAATATTATTGGAATACCTGTCGCGGCAGGCATCCTGTATCCGGTTAACGGATTCCTGCTGAATCCGATGATTGCAGGTGCTGCTATGGCTTTGAGCAGTGTAAGTGTTGTAAGCAATAGCCTGCTGTTAAAATGGAAAAAGTAATCAGGTAGTTATTTAAAATCTATATCGTTGCCATGTCATGGAATGAAAAGTGCTATTCATTATCTTTATGACAAACCAAATACCTGCATATGAATAAGACTGTAATTACCCGGATATGGCATGGCAGAACCAGGAGCATTCATGCCGACACCTATCTGAACTATGTCGGAGAGACCGGGATTCGCGAATACCGAAGTATTCCCGGTAATCTGTCCGCCAAAATACTGCGCCGGAAGGAGGGTGATGTCTGCCATTTCTGGACTGTTACCGAATGGGACAATATGGACAGTATCAGGCGATTTGCAGGAGATGATTTTGAAAAGGCAAGGTATTATCCAATGGATAAAGAGTACCTCCTTGAATTCGAAGAAAAAGTAATACATTGTGAGACATTCCAGGCTGAGTTCAACTTTATTAAAGACAACAACATATGAGAATTATTTTTGCAATGCTGCTCATGCTTTACGGTTGCGGCAACAATGCCAAAAAACCTAAAGCAACCCATGAAGCGGATGTGATCATCTATGGAGGTACATCGGCAGCTGTTACCTCCGCCATACAGATATCAAAGTCAGGCAAGTCGGTAATTATTGTCGCACCCGATGCACACCTCGGAGGCCTGACCTCCTCCGGACTGGGATATACCGATACCGGGGATAAAAGTGTGATCGGTGGACTGGCAAGGGAATTTTACCAGCGGATCTACAATTATTATCAGCAACCCGAAACCTGGAAATGGGAAAAGCGGGAGGAATATGGGAATGTGGGACAGGGGACGCCGGCCATCGATGGTAGCCTTAAAACAATGTGGATCTTTGAACCCCATATCGCAGAAAATGTTTTCGAGGATCTTGTAAAGGAAAACAACATCAGGATATTCAGAAACGAATGGCTGGACAGGGAAAACGGTGTTAAGGTGGCCGGAGGTAAGATCGTTTCGATAACCACGTTCAGCGGACGGACTTATGCGGGAAACATATTCATCGATGCCACCTACGAAGGCGACCTGATGGCTGCAGCAGGTGTCAGCTATGTTGTTGGAAGAGAATCCAACAACACCTATAATGAGCAATGGAACGGCGTTCAGGCAGGTGTATTCCATCACGGGCACAACTTCGGGAACAGGAATATCAGTGCGTATGTAATTCCCAACGACCCGGCAAGTGGGGTTTTGCCCTGCATTTCAACGGAAAACCCTGGCCGGAATGGCGAAGGTGACAAAAAATTACAGGCTTATTGCTTCAGGATGTGCCTTACAAAAAATAAAGAAAACAGCGTTCCCTTTACAAGGCCGCACGGTTATGATTCATCCCGTTACGAACTTCTTATCCGGGTTTATCAATCGGGGTGGCGCGAAACTTTCGCAAAATTTGATCCGGTCCCTAATGCAAAGACCGATGTTAATAACCACGGTCCGTTTAGTTTTGATAACATCGGTATGAACTATGATTATCCGGAAGCCACCTATGAACGACGGTTGGAAATCATCAGGGAACATGAAAACTACCAGAAAGGGTTATTGTACTTCATTGCCTCCGACCCCAGGATACCCGCTGATGTTCAGAACGAGATGAAACAATGGGGACTTGCCAAAGATGAGTTTCATGATAATGGTAACTGGCCGCACCAGATCTATGTGCGGGAGGCCCGCAGAATGCTTGGTGCTTATGTGATGACAGAGCATGAAATTTTAGGCAGGAAGCCTGTTGAACAGTCAATTGGTATGGGGTCCTATACCATGGATTCGCACAATATCCAGCGGTATATTACTCCGGAAGGCTTTGTTCAAAACGAAGGGGATATCGGAGTACATCCCGAAAAACCCTATCAGATAGCGCTTGGGGCCATCCTGCCAAAAAAGGAAGAGTGCAGCAACCTGTTGGTGCCCGTTGCTGTTTCAAGTTCCCATATAGCATTCGGATCCATACGGATGGAACCCGTTTTCATGATCCTGGGACAAAGCGCCGGTACCCTGGCGGCTATGGCACTGGAGAAAGGAATTGGCATCCACGATTTGCCGTATGAAGAAATCAAAACGAAACTGGCAGTGGATGGGCAGGTTTTATCCCGTACTGCGGACGAATAACACATAAAAGGAATAAGCAAAGTGATGGTATTACTATAAACTGCGGTTTACAGCTGTAAAATAATAGTGAGGGTCAGCTATGGCCTGGAAAACTGAACTTTCAGGAACCAGAATTGTTATATTTTTCATTGTGCTAAAATACAAAAAAATCTTGTCGCAAATCGCCCTTCAATTGTCGTTTTTGCACACCATCAATTGCATAAAGTCACGCTAAGTTTGTACTGTTAAAATGAAAGTCAACCAAAACGATTAAATAAATATATCATGTCAACCACTACTAAAAACAAGGCCATTACCGTTGAAGCAGTCATTAATGCTCCGGTTGAAAAAGTATGGAAACTTTGGACCGATCCAAAGCATATTATCCGTTGGAACAATGCATCCGACGACTGGCATACGCCCGAAGCAGAAAACGATTTACGTGTTGGCGGAAAATTCCGCTCACACATGGAAGCCAGAGATGGCAGCCAGGGCTTTGACTTTACAGGAGAATACAGCAAGGTGGCTCTGTTCAGGCAAATAGAATATACCCTGCTCGACGGACGCAAGGTACGGGTATCATTTGTTGCTGATGAAAATGAAACCAGGGTTAAAGAAAAATTTGATGCGGAACAGATACACACAATAGAATTGCAACGATCGGGCTGGCAGGCTATCCTGGACAATTTCAAAAAATACGTTGAGACATCAGAGGTCCTGAAAAGAATTCATTTTGAGATCAGGATCAATGCCAAAGCTGAATTTGTGCACAGAACAATGCTCGATAAAGAAAAATTTGAAATTTGGTCGGCTGAATTCAATCCAACATCGCATTACATAGGATCCTGGGAAAAAGGTTCAAAAATTCTGTTCCTGGGAACCGACAACGATGGCAATATGGGAGGAATGGTAAGCAGGATCAGGGAAAATATACCCGGCAGGTCAGTAAGCATAGAACATCTCGGAATTGTTCAGCATGGCAAAGAAATACTGAGTGGCAGTGAAGTGGCCGGATGGGCCGGTGCTATGGAAAACTATACCTTTTCGGAAAGTAATGGTAAAACATTGCTTTCGGTTTCTATGGATGTCAATCAGGAATTTATGTCATACTTTATGGAAACCTGGCCCAAAGCATTGAAAAAACTGAAAGAAATTTGTGAAGCGTAATATTGAATATCAAAAAATAAATAAAACCATGGCAAAAGTAAGCACCTACCTCAATTTTCCCCGCAATACGGAGGAAGTTTTTAATTTTTACAAATCAATCTTCGGTGGTGAATTTACAGGAGGCATTATGCGATTTAGCGATGTTCCCCCATCAGTGACCATGCCTCCCTTACCGGAAGAAGACAATAAACTGGTGATGCATATAGCATTGCCCATACTTGGCGGACACGTTTTAATGGGAACCGATGCTCCCGAATCAATGGGATTTAAGGTAAATTATGGAAACAATGTTTACATAAACCTTGAACCTGATACGCGGGAAGATACAAAACGACTGTTTCTGGCACTTTCAATGTTTAACTGTGCAGAAAAAAACAAATAACTGCAGGCACTAAAATAACCTATCATGAACAACAGCATTTATCCCTGTCTCTGGTTTGACGGAAAGGCAAAAGAAGCACTCGGATAACAGGAATGTTCCGGTGGTTTTAAACTTCCCTAAAACAGAACCATGTGAGAAAATACATTGTAATATTTCTATTCTCAGGTTTTTATATTGCTACTTATAGTCAGGTTATTAAGGGGACGGTCCTGGATGAGGCCACAGAGAGCCCAATTTGGTATGCATCCGTCTATTTTAACGGGACTTTTGTCGGCACCACCTCGGATGAACATGGACATTTTGCACTGGATATCTCAAAAAATGCTTCAATGCCAATATCCATAAGCGCTATAGGCTACTATTCCATTACACTCTCCGAAGTTTCACCGGACAAACCATTAACTGTTTATCTGGCACCCAAGGTTTATGAATTGAGCGAAGTTGTTATAACCGCCAGACCATTTTCCAGGGAAAGGAAAGCCAATTTAAAAATTTTCAAGGATGAGTTTCTTGGTACTACTTCAAATGCACTGAAATGTGAAATACTAAATGAAAACGATATAACATTTAATGTTGGGGCTTATGACGATACCCTGAAAGCATTCGCTTCCAAACCATTACTGATTTACAACAGGGCTTTGGGGTACAAAATCACCTATTACCTCGACAAATTTGAGTATTATAAGAAAAGTACTTCTTTCCTGTACAAAGGAAGTATTATTTTTAAAGAGGATCTGGCAGCTTATGAAACTCAGCAAATGTCCCTTGAAAGAAGGCGAAGATTCACCTATCTCGGATCAAGAACACACTTTTTCAGAGCACTTTGGGCAAATGATATACGATCAGGCGGATTTGCGATCAGGAGTTCACAAAATGTAATCCTAAGTTACGATGATATTGTAATAGAAGAAGATAATCAAAAAAAATTTCTCACTTACAAAGAAAATCTGGTTATATACCATTATACAAAACTGGGTTCGAGCTATGTTGTATTTCTTAAGGATCTCGTGTACTTTGATAGTAACGGATATTTCGATCCATCGGGTATAAGCTGGGAAGGGGAAATGGCAAGACAACGCATTGCAGACTGGCTTCCCTATGAGTATTCAATCCGGGAAAATTCGCCGGAAAAACGGCCGGTATTTCTGGTAACCTCAGGTGATCCTGATAGACCGGGCATCATAAAGTTATCTAAAGGGAGTAAGCCTGCAATATTTTAAATAAATTTTACGAACTTAGTCATAGCAAGAAAAAAAAACCTATGAATCCTGAATTTGAATCTATAACACGGGGAATACTTAACCTGGTTGATGAGTGGGAATCCAAACTGCTGAAGCTGCCGGCGGATGTAATTACCAAAAGGCGAAACAGTCAGAACAGGACGATTAAGCAGATCCTGGGCCATATGATTGACTCTGCATCAAACAATACACACCGGATGGTGCATTTACAATACCAGGAAAGCCCGTTGCAGTTTCCTAATTACGCTTCCCAGGGTAATAATGACAGATGGATTGCAATCCAGAATTACCAGGAGGAAGATTGGAATATCATGGTGAATCTGTGGAAATTTTCAAACATGCATATTGTTCATATTATAAAGCATGTTAATCCGTCGAAATTAACCAATCAGTGGAATAGCGGGGAAAAACTTATTTCACTTGAAGATGGCATAACAGGTTATTTGACGCATCTTAAACTTCACCTGGATGAAATTGATGATTTGATTAAGAGTAACAATACATAAGCGATAAAACTGTGCCGGTCTCCTGTCCAATATTATGTTTGAAATTTCGTTAAAAGAATATGAAACGGGCTGCAATTATACTATTGAGTTTCATCCTGCTGGTTTTACTGGGACTGATTGGCTTTAAGACGATCAGTAAACCCGTTTTAACACGTGTTATTTACGAAGAAAAAACTGCTGCTTCAAATTATCAAAATTACTGCGCCGGATGCCATGGCGACAATCTCGAAAAATTTGCCGCGAAGTCATGGATGGACGAAGCAGGCAATGTTTCCGTGATCAGCAGCATCAAATTCGGTATCGAGGATATTGGCATGCCTGCCTTTCAAAAAACCTTCTCAGATGCCGAACTGGAAGCCCTCGCAGGCTATGTTAAAAAGGGGATACCCGAAGACAGGAGCAGGCTGAAACCGGCAGTGACAGCTGGCAGTGTTATTGAATCAGAATCACAACGATATGCTGTGGATACTGTAGTATCCGGATTAAATGTTCCGTGGGGACTGGCTTTTCTTCCCGGTGGCGACCTGCTGATCTCCGAGCGTGCCGGAACGCTTCATCGCTTTTCCGCAGGGAGGCTTTCACCCCCCATCGAAGGTCTGCCACCCATTATGGCATTCGGACAAGGCGGATTGCTTGACCTGGCTCTGCACCCCGACTTTGAAGAAAACGGCTGGATCTACATATCCTACTCATCTCCCGGTTCCGAAAGCCGGAGACGTATCGGGAATACGGCAATCATGCGGGCCAGGCTTCAGGGTAACACGCTGACAGACCAGCAGGTTATTTTCAAAGGCACACCGGAGACCGACCGGGGTCATCACTTCGGATGCAAGCTGGCATTTGACGGCAAGGGACATCTCTTTTTCGGGATCGGAGACCGTGGTCAGCATTTTGATTTTCCCCAGAAGCTGAACAACACCAACGGTAAGATCCACCGCATACATGACGATGGATCGATTCCGGCAGATAATCCCTTTGTTGATACACCCGGAGCTATTCCCTCGATATACAGCTTCGGTCACCGTAACCCACAGGGTACAGCAATTAATCCGTTAACCGGCGAGCTGTGGGTCTCGGAACATGGTCCCCGGGGCGGCGATGAGCTTAACCTGGTTGAACCGGGACTGAACTTCGGCTGGCCGGTTATTTCATACGGGATCAATTACGATGGTACCATACTCACCAAACTCACTGAAAAGGAAGGATTGGAACAGCCTGTTTTATTCTGGACACCTTCAATTGCTCCCTGCGGAATGACTTTTGTAACAGGTGACCGTTACAGGCAATGGCAGAACAACCTGCTTGTAGGCTCACTTCGTTTTCAATACCTCGAACGTGTGGTGATCAGCGGCCATTCGGTAATCCATCGTGAAAAGCTTCTTGAAGGCATAGGGCGGGTGCGTAACGTAGTAATGGGCCCTGATGGATTGATCTACGTTGCTATCGAAGATCCCGGAAAAATTGTGCGGTTGATCCCGATGGAATAAACCGGCCGGAAATGTTACACGGACATGAGATCAGCAATTTCCTTATTCTTTTCCCTGTTTTCATCCGGTTTTTTGATGGTTCATGCTCAGCCGGCCGATACGGTCATCCTGCTGGATGCAGTAGAAGTGGAAGCATACCATGTGAGCGGGCACTTGCGTAGCATACCCGGCAGTATATCCGTGCTTGCCGGAAAGAACCTTAGCCTGTCGGACGGCACCAGTCTGGCCACAACCCTCAATACCCTGCCCGGTGTGTCTATGCAAAGCGGAACCTATGCCACCGGCAGGATTACCATCAGGGGGATGGGTAGCCGGACACCTTTTAACACCAACCGGATAAGGGCCTATCTCAACGATATACCGCTTACCACTTCCGACGGCGTTTCAACACCCGAAGAGATCGATATGCAAAG
>Ga0209431_10000604_pt1 | contig 29934 bp, 36 predicted proteins | sample RifCSP13_3_FD_184021 | JGI IMG/M metagenome (GOLD analysis project Ga0209431, IMG submission 184021) | Soil microbial communities from Rifle, Colorado - Rifle CSP2_sed 13_3 (SPAdes) (version 2) | ecosystem: Environmental > Terrestrial > Deep subsurface > Rock core/Sediment | place: Rifle...
TACACGGATAAAAGATTAGATTTCACAGATTAAAACCCATTGAAATATCTGTGTAATCGTTTTTCCTAATCTGTGTAATCAAGGCTGTTGATGCCTTTTTCAACAGCCTGTTAGAATAGAGGGACGATAGTTTTTAATGTTTTAAAGTTGTAGATAGTATAGCATATTTGCATAGACCAGAGGGTGTCACTTATGATATATATTGAACATGATAAAGATAATCGCAGCAGTGCTTTCAATTTGTTTTTTCAACGGGAATCTGTCGTATGCCGAGAAGTCTTCTAAAGGTGATGAGAAGGCAATTGAGATTAGCCCCAAGACAATGAAGCAAGGGGCAAAAAAGGTTGTAGAAAAGACAGAAAAAGGCCTGAACAAAGCTGTTGAAAAGACAGAGGAAGGAATAAAAAAAGCCGGAGAAAAAACCGGTAAGGCTTTGGAAAAGGCAGGCAAAAAGGTAAAGGAGCATATTGCAATTGAAAAGGATGAATAGATATCAAGAAATAGTAGGCAGCTCCACAGAAACAGAATGGATAATAGCAAAAGGCCATATCTCCGTATCGGGGAAGAAGTAACCCATGAGAGACATCCGGAATGGGGTGCTGGGTTAGTTATTGAGACATTGGATTCGGCAATTTCAGGAGGGCTTTCTATGGTGAAAATAGAGTTTACCTATGCCGGGCAAAAATCGTTTTTTAATGACCTATCTCTTCCGCAATGTTGTTACCATGCAGGCATAAAAAGGGTTTAATAGCCGATATTAAGACAATCAAAAGTAAATCCATCATTCACCGCTTTTTAAAAACAAGCTGCTCCCCACTTATCTAATAGAATTCTTCCTTATCCAATATCGTCCCTTCAATCCAGTATTCGTCAAAAGGAAAATAGTCTTCAACCATTCCGTCATTAACCAGGAACACAATCTCCTGGCCTTTTAGGCCAGCTATTTCAGTCCCGCTCACATCCTTTATGAATACCCGGTATTCTATATGCACATTGTAACGGTCCTGCCCTTCAATATTTTCAAAGCGAAGCAGGTCGCTTCTTACAAGACCCCTCTTTATGACACTGCCGTTACTCATGAGAACTTTATTATTGGCAAATTCTTTCTTAATCCAAGGCATAATAGAGGCTTCAAAGACAAGGAATCTCTCAGGAGAAGCCGGTTTGAGAATCCGCCACAGATTGTGCGCGCCATGAGATGTTGCGATGGTGTGGAGAGGAGAAATTAAGGCAAAAAAGAAGGTGAGGAGCATAAGTATAGCTCTATAAGACATTGTATCCACCCCTTTCAGATATAAAATTACCTGTTGTTAATCAGGCACAACCCTCCTGATATATATGTTTATGCAATAGCTGTACCAGCCTGCATATTATTTTACTGTACGGTAAGGCTGTTTAGACCTAACCTGTTGTTTTCTCATGTTTTTATTAGATCGGATAGGCGAATTTTTAAATACCATAATACTTGTTAAGGATATATTAAAAGACTGATTAAAGTAATAAGGTATATATAAAATTTTCTTAATAGTAAATTTTGCAGCCCTTACCCTATAACAGAAAAAGACTTGAGAGGAGTATCCTCCCCTGTCCCCCTGTGGGGACAGATTTGAAATCTGTCCCCAGAAAAGGGGGATAAAGGGGGGGGTCATCGTAAAAAGGGACTCTGCCTCGTCTGGCAGGCAACTTGCAGGTTTCCTCAAAAATCAATGTCTATTTTTTGGAGTATCTATAGGTTTGCTATTTTAAAAAAGTTGTGTTAATTTTTGGTCAACTTTATAAACCTTTTTTATCTTTAGAAGGGTCACATGGCAAAGGTCAGGGCGCATCTTACCATAGAAGGCATTGTGCAGGGAGTCTTCTTCAGGGCACACACAAAAGAGCAGGCAGACAGAAACAGCATAAATGGCTGGGTTAAGAATAAGCCTGACGGCACAGTAGAGGCCTTATTTGAAGGAGAAGAAGCATCTGTAAAAAAACTTATTGAATGGTGCCACCATGGCCCCACTGGAGCAGCGGTTAAAAAAGTAGGTGTTGTTTGGCATGAATATAAGGATGAGTTTAAAAATTTTACAGTTATACGGGGGGTGTAGATGTTCAAGATAGGCTATAGACTATGGGCAATAGGCAAGAGGTTAGGAAGGGTGCATTCCGATTTTCCCTATCGCCTCTTGCCCGTTGCCTCTTGTCTGCTCGTTATAGGTTGTGCCCCTACAAAAGGGCAGATAGTGCTTACCCCTTTATCATCTCAGTCACCTGAATACAGCGTTTCCGGGAAAAGTGCGGTGTTTAGCAATAAGGATATTAAAATCAGTATTCTCCCGCTCAACTCATCAGAAATAAAAGAGAGGCTTTTAAGCAAAGACGCAGCTAATCCTCTCTCAGAGATGTTGTCTGCACCGCAGTATCTTGCATTTCTGATGGATATAGAAAATTCCTCAAAAGGAAAGATACTTTATAACCCGGCGCTCACAGCACTATTTGACAATAACATGGGGCTTCGTAAGCCAATGGATTATACAGACATGTATTCGCTGGTTAGTAATGCCTCTAATCCTGAGTCTGTAATTAATACTATGAAAGACATGTTTTATGATTTGGGTATAACACTTGGTCCTGACCAACGAACATCACGGCTTTTGATATTTTCTGGCATTGAGGAAGGAAGCAGAGAATTCACAATAGAAATGAAAGAGATTTACATAGGCACATCAACAATAGCGGTGTCGTTTGGGTTTAGAGTTACAGAGGAAGATAATAGGAAGGACAAGAAATAAACTACGATTACTGAGTTTAGCTATAACCTTTTGTCTGCCTTAGTTTAAGGCATCTTCTCTTTCACCTTATCCTTAGCCCCCTCTAAAGCCTTTTCTATCTTTACTGTCGCATCCTTTACATCTTGTTCATACTGCTTAAGTTCTTTTCCAGCCTCCGCTGTTTTTTTGCCAAATGTCTGGAGGTAATCAGCGCCGCCAAAGTAAATAAACAGATATAGCAATACAATGCCAAGAAATATGCCAATGGTTATCTTAATTGTCTTTTTTATCATAGGTTCTCCTTCTTGAAACCGTGTTCCGTGTCCGTTGTTTTACGGTCACGGTTCACGGTCTTTTTAGTTTCAACGCCTCTCTATAAACTTCTCTCTTCGGAATACCTCTTTGCTCTGCAATCATCTTAGCTATTTCTGTAATAGGCAAGCCCAGCTCTTTATGAAGATTTCTAATTTCATCAATCAGGGAATTCTCTTCTTGTGCAGTCTCAACTGATTTAGGGTTGAGAAGAAGGGCAATTTCCCCCTTTATCTCTCTCCCTTTCAAATCTTTCAAAACCTTGCTTGCTTTTCCTCTGATAATCTCTTCATGGAGTTTTGTCATCTCTCTTGCAACCACTATGTCAACATCGCCCAGTATATTATGTATATCAGTTAGTGTTGTCAGAAGTCTTTTTGGTGATTCATAGAGTACAATGGTTTTTTTAATAGCCTTGAAGCTGGAAAGAAATCTTTGCCTTTCACCTGCCTTTGAAGGAATAAAGCCTTCAAAACAAAAACTATCTGTAGGAAGGCCAGCAATGCTTAATGCAGATATAATGGCAGAGGGCCCTGGGATAGAAATAACAGGAATAGAATTTTCTATAGCCATCTTTATAAGCCTGTAGCCAGGATCAGATATGCCCGGCGTCCCTGCATCTGATACAAGGGCAATATCCTTGCCAAGTTTGAGCTGCGAAATAAGCCATTCTGCTTTCTTGAGTTCATTATGCTCAAAATAGCTGGTGAGTTGTTTGCTAATACCATAATGCAGAAGGAGTTTCTTTGTATGCCGCGTATCTTCTGCGGCAATAATATCAACCTCTTTAAGAATTCTGAGCGCCCGTAACGTTATGTCCTCAAGGTTTCCTATGGGGGTGGCAACAATGTAAAGATAGCTCATAGCTGATAGCTCATAGCTCATAGCTATGAACCATGAACTATAAGCTATGAACTAACTTAATGGTGGGCCTCTTCTACCAATTTATGATATTCTTCTTCGCCGCTTAGAAATTGTGTTATCTTTATTCCCATCCCTGCTGCTTTTTTAACTACATGGATGAGATTGGGCGGAACAGTCTTTGCCCACATAACCAATCCATGGAATACTGCCACACCGTCATCTGGAATAGAAAGCTCTATATTAATGATAGTGGTGGGCGGAAATACTTTATTGCTTTTTAAAAATATGCCTGTATCTGATATATCTACCGTAAAACCGTGATATATTGGTTTCTCATTTCCAAAAATCACAGTTACCCTTTTTAGCCGCCGCTTAATGCCTCTTTTTTCAGCCACACATCTTCCCCCAAAAGCTATAGCCAAGTTTATCACCTGGGCTTTATGAATCAAGAAAAATTATTCTTTCCTCTCGAAAGAGCGCGCAGCAAGGATTATCATCGCAATAGAAAATACGGTCAGCAGACCTATATCAAGAAACAAAGGGAATTCAGCCCCAAGTGCGCCGTTTTTTTCAAACAATATGTGTTTAAATGCATCTACACCATAGGAGAGAGGATTTATTAAGGTGAGATAATGAAGGACTGTTGGCAGGGCATTCATCGGATAGAGGGCGCCGCTTAAAAAAAACATGGGCAGGACTATAAAATTCATTATGACATTAAACCCCTCAAGAGAGGTAAGAAATGACGCTATGAAAAGGCCCATCGCAGTTATGGCAATGCTTAAAATGGCTATCAAGACAAGCATGGCTAAGATGCCTGGAAGAGTTACTTTTATGCCTACAAGCGGTGAAAAAACCAAAAGCACCATGCCTTGAACAATGGAGAGGGCTGCGCCGCTTAAGAGCTTACCCATGACAATAGTAGCTCGGGATATTGGCGCAACAAGCATCTCTCTTAAAAACCCAAACTCCCTGTCCCACACAACCGATATGCTGGAGAATACCGAACTAAAGAGTATTGTCATGCCAATAATGCCCGGGAGCAAAAATTGTTTATAGCTTGTGGTTGCTGGCATATTAACCATCTGAGTGAAACCAGTTCCGACTATAAACAGCCAGAGAAGGGGGCGGGAGATGGTTACAAGAAGCCTTCCCTTCTGGCGGAAAAACCGCTTGAACTCCCTGCTTATGATGACGTATATTGCTTTATAAGAAAACATAACTTCCGTTGTTCGTGACCGTTGTCCGTGACCGTTAAAAACTTTTTCTACGGACACGGAGCACGGACACGAATCACGATTTTTACCCCCTTCTTCTCAACTTCAAAAGTTCTCCGCCCTTATTGTTGTTTTCTTCCCTTATCTCTCTGCCGGTCAGGTGTATGAATACATCATCAAGCGTAGGTTTTTTCAGATTGACTGAAACAATCGCTGTTTTCAGCCCTTCAAATATCTTCGGAATAAATTTATCTCCTGATTCCACATTAAAGGAGATGCTGTCGTGCAATTTTGCAGCCTTTATGTCGAATGTCTCTTTTAACTCGGACATGGCGCGATTATCGTCCGCTGTTTTCAAGTAGATAGTATCGCCCCGTATCAGCTTTTTCAATTCTTCCGGTGTGCCGCAGGCAATAATCCTGCCGTGGTCTATAATGGCAATCCTGTCGCAGACCTCTGCCTCATCCATATAATGCGTTGTCAAAAATACCGTGATGCCTTCTTTTTTTCTCCAATTATTTATAAACTCCCAGACATTAGTCCTTGTTTGAGGGTCAAGGCCGAGCGTAGGTTCATCAAGAAATAACACCTTCGGATGGTGTAAAAGTCCCCTTGCTATTTCAAGACGCCTTTTCATACCACCGGAAAATCTTCGGACAAGGTCGTCTTTTCTATCGTAAAGGCCAACAATATTTAATATGGCCTCTATCCTCTCTTCCATCTCTCTTTTATTCATATTGTAGAGATAGCAGTGGAACTTTAGATTCTCATACGCTGTCAGGTCATTATCCAGAGTAATATCCTGAAACACAAGGCCAATGGAGGAACGGACAGAATGGGCGTGCTTAAGGCAGTCATGGCCGTTTACCTCCGCCGTTCCTGATGTAGGGGAAAGGAGGGTGCAGAGGATATTTATGGTTGTGGTCTTGCCGGCGCCGTTCGGCCCAAGGAATCCAAACGACTCCCCTTGCTTCACCTCAAAGGATATGCCGTTTACGGCTGTAAGGCCGTTGTATTTTTTAACAAGGTCTGTAACCTGAATGATGGACATAGGATAATTTTCTCATTTAAATAAATTCACATACGGCTCAAAGAGGAAAAGGCGGTAGCGCGTCTTGCCGCTGATTTCCTTTAATATGTCCTGCTCTATAAACAGGCTGACCATGTCGTTGGCGGCCTTGGTGCTAAGGCCGCATATTTTTTCCACCTGTTTGACATTGATAAACGGTTGTTTAAAAAGATGCGTGAGCAAAGTCAATGCCGTATTAGCGCGCCTGCCTGCTGCGTTGCGCAATTTATTGTCAATGTTTTCCTTGAGTTTCAATATTTTCGTGAGGGTGTTGGTTGACTGCCGGGCTGTTTCATCCACGCCTGTTAAAAAGTATTTTAACCAGTGTATCATGTCGTTTTTTTCACGCACACGGGTCAGGTTATCGTAATATAGGCTTTTGTTCTTTTCAAAGAAGACGGAGAGGTAAAGCAGAGGCTGATGTAATATTTTTTGGCTTACCAGATAGAGCGTAATCAGCAGTCGGCCTACGCGTCCATTGCCGTCTAAAAAAGGATGGATGGTTTCAAATTGATAGTGCGCAATGCCTATGCGTACCAGCGCAGGAACATGTATTGTTTCATTATGCAGGAAATTTTCAAGGTCTCCCATTAACTCATTGACATGAGTATGCGCGGGCGGGATAAAAACGGCATCATTCAAACTTGCGCCGCCAATCCGGTTTTGGCTCTTGCGAAATTCGCCCGGCATTTTATGCTTTCCTCTCACACCGGAAAGGAGTGTTTTGTGGGTTTGGCGCAGCAGTCTGGATGAAAGTGGGATTTGCTCCAATTTTTTTATTGCGGTTTGCATTGCATAAGAATAGTTGCGCACTTCCAGCCAATCATTCCGCCTTTCTGGATTGATTGCTTCTTCCGGCAGCAAAGCCTCATCTATATTGGTTTGCGTGCCTTCAATGCTGCTGGAAATAACAGCCTCTTTAGTAACATGCAATTGAATAAACAGGTCAATATCCGGCGCCAAACGGGCAAAAGAATTCAACTCGCCCAGACTGATGGATGCCTTTTCAAGCAAAGTGCTAAGTAAGGGATCTTTCCACTCCCATTGCCGGTTGACTAATTCCGGCACAAAGTAATGGTAATTCAAACCCTTTTCCAAATGGCCTGATTTATATGCCCCTATATCCATTATTTGCCCTTGACACTAAAGTAAACCTATTCTATTTTAAGTTTACTTTAACCGCAAAAAGTAAACTTGTCAATATTTAAGTTTACTTTCTTTTTATCATCTGCTCCGGCATTGATTTGCTTTTTATGCCCGTTGTTTATAGCGGCAGCGAAAAACTGAACACGCTTCCCTTCCCCAGTTCGCTCTTTACCCAGATTTTTCCGTTATGCCCCTGAATGATATGCTTTACGATCGCAAGGCCGAGGCCTGTGCCGCCGAGTTCCCTGCTCCTTCCCTTATCCACCCTGTAAAACCTTTCAAATATTCTCGGAATATCTTTTTCCGGGATTCCTATGCCTGTGTCTTCCACATCAATTTGCAACATATTGTCTGACTTTCGCACAAAAATTTTTACCGTGCCGTTGTTGGTATATTTTATCGCGTTATCTACAAGATTGACAATTACCTGCTCTAATCTGTCTTTATCAGCCGGTATCTTTGGAATTTCTTTTCCAATATCCGTAATAAGTTTTATGCCTTTATCCTTTGCCTGCTTTTCAAAACCCTGAATAATGCTGTTTATCAGACCTTTGATATCCAGCGGTTCAAAACTCATGGGCATCTGATGAGACTCAAGCATGGAAAGGGTGAGCAGGTCTTCTATGAGGGCGGTCATCCTGTTGGCATGGCGGTCAATGATGGTAAGGAAATTTTTCAGAGTTTTTTTGTCATCCAGCGCGCCGTCTAATAATGTTTCAGCATATCCCTTGATGCTGGCCAGCGGCGTTCTAAGCTCATGGGAGACATTTGCCACAAAATCCCTTTTTATTGCCTCAACCCTTTTTTCCTCTGTCACATCATGAAAAAATCCGATAAGCGCCATCTGTGACTTTGGCGCTGCATCCATCAAAAACGGAACAAGTCTTGCCTCAAAAAACCGCCCGCCTTTTCCTTCAACAGCGATTTCCTGCGGTTTTTCCTCTTTGGAAATCAGCATCCTGTCTATTGCTTCAATAACCGCCTTGTCTTTTATAACATCTGAAAGATTTTTCCCATCCGGCTTTCCTTCAAGAGAAAAAGTTTTTTCAAAAAATGGGTTTGCATACAGAAGCCTTTTTTTTGCGTCTATAACCAGAACACCGTTTTGCATCTCATCCACAACTGCCTCTAAAAGTTTTGCCTTCACCCCGTTAGAAGCCTCCTTCGTTGAAGATATGTCCTTGCTGAAAACCAAATATTCTTTCATTATAAAAGCTTCTAACGGGGTTCACTCACCCTCCGAAAATCTGTATCCGAATCCCCTGACTGTTTCTATGTATCTTTGAGCCTTGCCAAGCTTTTCCCTGAGCCTTCGTATATGGGTGTCTATAGTTCGGTCTGTCACATAACAATCCCTGCCCCAAACTCTGTCTAAAAGATTATCGCGGGACAAAACCCTTCCATCAGACATTGCCAGCTCTGTGAGCAGTTTAAATTCTATGGGAGTCAAATTCAGCGGTTTGTTATTTACTGTTACGGAATTTCTATCCATATCAACATAAACAGTGCCTTTGGTTATTGTCTTTGGTTTTTCCTGCGCCTGGCCTCGCTTCAAGACCGCCTTAACCCTCAATATAAGCTCTCTTGGGCTGAAAGGCTTTGTAATGTAGTCATCCGCGCCAAGCTCAAGGCCCACAATCCTGTCAATCTCCTCGCCCTTTGCAGTAAGCATTATCACAGGGATATGGCTTGTAGTATCATCTTTTTTGAGCGCCTTGCACACCTCTGTTCCTTCCATGCTTGGGAGCATTATATCAAGGATAATCAGATTCGGTTTTTCTCTTTTAGCGGATTCTATGGCCTCAGGACCGTCATTTGCAGAAATGACTTTAAATCCAGCTTTTTTAAGATTGTATTCAAGGAGGGTCAGAATATCTATTTCGTCGTCTACGACTAAGATTTTTGGGTTCATAATTATAGCTACCGTCCTTCGTGTCCGTGATTCGTGACCGTGGAAAAATCTCTAAAACGGACACGGCTAACGGCCACGGTTCACGGCATCTAATACTTCGACACATTCATCTCTTCCATTTTCCCCGTAACCATAAAAACTACGCGTTCAGCGATATTTGTCACTCTGTCTGCAATCCTTTCCAGATTATGGGCCAACCAAATGAGATATGTAGCGCCTTCAATCTTCTTAGGGTTTTCTATCATAATGAGCAGAAGTTCTCTATATATCTGATCGTAGAGCGCATCAACCTCATCATCTTCATCGCATATTGTCCTGGCAGCCTTTGCATCGCGGTTTATAAATGCCTTGAGCACCCTATCCAGCATGGACAACCCCTTATCAGTCATTCTCGGGACATCTATCAGTGGTTTTACCAGTGGCTCGCTGCCTATCATGATATTTATTTTTGCATTCCCTTCTGCATGATCGCCCATCCTCTCCAAATCTGCAATAATGCTCAATATGGCGGCAATTGTCCTCAAATCAACAGCCATTGGCTGCTGGGTTGCAATCAACTGAAGGCACCTTTCCTCTATCTCAAACCTTTTTTTGTTTATCAGAAGATCTTTTTTGACAATCTCCCTTGACATCTCTATGTCTCTTGTTTTCAGGGACTCTATAGAATCTTTTACAGCCTTTGCCACCATTTCGCCCATCTTTAACAACTCATTTTCAAGTTCATTTAGCGCCTTATGGTATGCCTCTCTGGTCATAGTCTTTACCTCCAAAATATAGAATCCAGAAGTCAGAACTCAGAAGCCAGAATGAAAACAACTACTTTTATTCTGAATTCTGGATTCTGTCTCCTGAATTCTTATTATTACCCAAACCTTCCTGTTATATAATCCTCTGTCATCTTATTGGACGGCGTTGTAAATATCTTCTGCGTTGTGTCAAACTCAACCAGTTCGCCCATCATGAAAAATCCAGTATGCTCCGAAACCCTTGCCGCCTGCTGCATGTTGTGGGTTACAATAACAACGGTATATCCCTTTTTAAGTTCTGTAATTAAATCCTCTATCTTTGCAGTGGCAATGGGGTCAAGGGCTGAGCACGGCTCATCCATAAGTATCACCTCAGGCTCTACCGCAATAGCCCTGGCAATGCAGAGCCTCTGCTGCTGTCCGCCGGAAAGGGCGTGAGCGGATTCGTGAAGCCTGCTTTTCGTCTCATCCCACAATGCGGCGTCTTTAAGCGCCTTTTCTATTCTTGCTGCAAGCTCGCCCTTATTTTTTATTCCGTTGAGCTTGAGTCCGAAGGCGATATTGTCAAAGATGGACATGGGGAAAGGCGTCGGCTTTTGAAAGACCATGCCGACATTGCTCCTAAGTCTTATCAGGTCTATGTCGCTTGCCAGTATGTTCTTTCCATCCATCCAGATTTCGCCTTCATAACGGTTGCCCGGGTAGAGGTCGTGCATCCTGTTGAGGCAGCGCAGGAAGGTGGTCTTTCCGCACCCTGACGGGCCGATGAGGGCTGTAACTGTATTTTTGTATATGGGGAGCGCAATATTTTTTATGGCATGGATGTTCCCGCTATAGAAAAAATTAAGCCCCTTTACCTCAACCTTGACCCCGTTAGAAGTTTCCTTTGTTAAGGATAAACTCTTATTTGAAACAGCTTGTTCATTCATAGATGAACTTCTAACGGGGTTCAGCTCTTTCCGTATTTCCATTTTATTATTATCCTTCCGAGTATGGTGAGCATCAATACGAATATCGTTATTACAAAAGATGCGGCCCACGCCTGCTTATGCCATATCTCATACGGCCCCATAGCATATTGGAATACGGTTACCGTAAGGGATGCGATAGGCTCGTTCATTTTTAAAGAGAAAAAAGCGTTATTAAATGATGTAAAGAGAAGCGGCGCTGTCTCGCCCACAATCCTTGCAATCGCAAGGAGGATGCCGGTAAGTATGCCGGACGCAGCGCCCCTGTAAGCCACCTGAATTATCACCTTATAATACGGCGCGCCCAATGCAAACGCCGCCTCCCTGAGCGTCCACGGCACAAGCGTAAGCATATCCTCTGTTGTCCTTAAAACAACCGGTATCATGATAACGGCGAGGGCAACTGCGCCGGCCCACCCGCTGAAATGGCCGAGGGGTTTTACCAGCATGGCATAGACAAATGCGCCTACCACAATGGAAGGGACGCTCACCATGATATCCGAAAGTATGCTTATCAGCCTTGCAATATTCTTTCCGCGGGCATATTCCGCAAGAAATGTCCCTCCCAAAATCCCCACAGGAACCCCAATCAGGGTTGCAAAAAATGTTATTATGAGCTGGCCTGTAAAGGCGTTTCTTAATCCGCCGCCTTCAACGCCCGGCGGCGCAGGGTCGTTTACAAACAAACTCAGATTAAGCGCGCCTATGCCGTTTATCAGCACATCGCCGAGGATAAAGACAAGCCAGAAAAGCCCGAACAAGGCGGCAAATGTGCAAAGGCTTAGGGCTGCAAGGCTCTCCATTTTTCTGATACGCTCTACGCTCATCTTGCATATCTCCTTTCAGCCTTGAGGAGAAAAAACTTTGCCGCAGCCAGGGTTATAAAACTAAGGACAAAAAGCAGGAGGGCCAGATAAAAAAGCGACGATAGATACAGGTCATTATCCGCCTCTGTAAATTCATTTGCAAGGGTTACGGTGATGGTTGCAGCGGCGTCAAGAAGAGAGCTTGTTATCTGATGATTGTTTCCGAGGACAAACGCCACTGCCATGGTCTCGCCCAGCGCCCTTCCAAGCGAGAGGATAATCCCGCCGAAAACGCCGAGTTTGGAATAAGGAAGCACTACACTCTTTACCACCTCCCATTTTGTTGCGCCAAGCGCGTATGCGGATTCTTTCACAACGGCAGGGGTGAGATTAAAGGCGTCCCTTGAAATGCTGGCGGTAAACGGAATAATCATAATGCTCAGGATAATGCTTGCAGTCAGGAGGTCTATTCCCATGGCTGTGCCGTGAAACAATATCCCGGCAACAGGAACCCTGCCGATAGAATTCTGGAGAGCTGGCTCTACATATTTTGCCATTATTGGCGCAAGTGTAAATAATCCCCACATTCCGTAAATGATGCTCGGTATGGCAGCCAAAAGCTCAATGGCAACGGAAATCGGCCCCTTGAGAAAGTTAGGAGATATTTCCGTCACAAATATCGCAATGCCTATTGCAACAGGTATGGCCATCAAAAGGGATAATCCTGTTGTTATTGCCGTGCCGAAAAGATTTGTAGCAGCGCCGAACGACCCTTTTACAGCATTCCAATCCGTTGAAAAGATGAATTGGAAAACGCCGAACTTTGCTATGGCAAGGGATGATTCTGAAAACAGCACATAGAGAATCCCTGCAATCAGCGCAAGAACCGACAGAGACGCAGCAGCGGTGACAGAGAAGAAAATCAGGTCAACGGGATTTTTTTTAAAAGACAGCGCCAAATATAGCTCCTTAATGTGTTTTTATTTTTCCCAGCAATTCCTTTACCTTTTCTTTAATCAGGTTTCTCACCTTTCCGAACTCGTCTTTATCAAGGTTTTTCGGGTCGGGAATGTCCCAGTCAATTCTATTTTTTGCAGAAACCAATGGACATTTTTCACCGCACCCCATGCTTACAACATAGTCATATACTATTTGCGGAATATCGTCCAATGATTTTGATTCATGGGTTGTCAAATCATAACCTATTTCTTTCATAGCCTCAATCGCTTTTTGATTGACCTTTCCCGAAGGTTTTGAACCCGCGCTGTATGCCTCCACAATCCCCTTTCCGTGAATTTTGGCAAATGCATCAGCCATCTGGCTGCGGTTGGAATTTTCTACACAAACGAATAATATTTTTTTCACCTGAAAATACCCCTTTTACCCCATCCCCACCCCCTGCTTAATACCTGCAGGGGCAGGCTCTAACCCTCCCCTTGAAGGGGAGGGAACAAAAAAGTTTCCTCTCCCTCAGGGAGAGGATTAAGAGCCTGCCCCTGAATGGTTCTATCAGGGGTGAGGGTGGGGTTAATTTTCATCCTTCTTTGTGAGCGAAGTTCATGAATGTTTCATAGTTTTTAGTTTTTCGCCGTTTTACAAAATGCCGAGGGCAAAGGGCAGCATTCTTTGTCTTTAACTCCTTTGCAGCCCAATATTGCCAAAGCCGCGCCGGCAAGCGGCGCAGTTATATAAACCCATAGGTGTTGAATTTGCCCGGACAATAATGCAGGCGCAATGGAGCGGGCTGGATTCATTGACGCCCCGCAGATTGGTCCCGCAAACATCGCCTCCAGCAGCACAACGGAGCCGATTGCAATTCCCGCCATGACGCCTTTTTCCTTTGAGCCGGTTGAAACATTGATGATAACGAGCATGAGAAAGAAAGTCAGGATGAGCTCAAGAAAAAATGACTGCGTTGCAGAACCGGAAGGAATTGTCGCCCCAAGGGTCAAATGGCCAGGGAATAATGCCTTTAAAGTTCCGCTCGCCAACAACGCCCCTATTAACTGGCTTATGGCGTATGGTAACACCTCTTTTCCCGGAAACCTGCCTGAAAACCAGAAGGCAATGGTTACCGCAGGATTGATGTGAGCTCCGGAAATGTCGCCGAAGGCGTAAATCATGGCCATAACGATCAGTCCGAAAGTGGCGGCTATGCCTGCATGAGTTACAGCCCCGCCTGTGATGTCGTTGATGATTATTGCGCCGGTTCCGCAAAAAACCAGTCCATAAGTCCCGATGAGTTCAGACAGATATTTTTTCATTTTGTCCTGCCCTTTGGAAAACAAAAAGGCCGGATATATAATACATATCCGGCCATGCTATTTCAAATAAGAAATCTAAGAGCTTGTTGAAAAACTCAACAATCTCTGATTACACAGATAAAGAATTAGATTACACTGATTAAAACTCCTTGGAATATCCGTGTAATCATTTTTTCTAATCTGTGCAATCAAGGCTGTTGATGACTTTTTCAACAGCCTGCTAATATAACCCATTCGCCTTCCAATATTCCCTCACTTTTTTCTTCAAGGCGTCCGGAAGAGGGGCATAGACCAGGTCTTTAGCCGTTTTATCCGCCTCTGCGGAGAATGTCCATTCAAAGAACTTTACGACTTTTTTATTACTCTCGGCCTTGTCTTTGGCCAATAGTATGTTTGTTGCCGCTGTTATCGGCCACGCACCCGGCCCTTTGGCGTTTGTAACCCATGTATAAAAGTGAGTCTCTGGATTGAAATCGCCGGAAGCAGCAGCCTCTGCAAAGCTTTCCAGCGTAGGCTTTACCACATTCCCTGCAGGATTTTTCAGCAGGATATAGGCGAGATTATTCTGCTTTGCATACGCAAATTCAACATAGCCGATGGAGTCCGCCACCCGCTTTACATAATTTGCCACCCCCTCATTCCCTTTGCCGCCTATGCCCGCAGGCCACTCAACGGACTTTCCATATCCCACCTTATCGTGCCATGATTTGCATGTCTCATCCAGATAGTGGGTAAATACCGCGGTTGTCCCTGAGCCGTCAGACCTGTGAACAACGGTTATTTCTTTATTAGGGAGATTCAACTTCGGGTTGAGGCCGCTAAGCGCAGGGTCATTCCACTTCTTTATGTTGCCGAGAAATATGCTGCACACAGCATTTGCATCCAGAGTCATTTCTTCTGACTTGATTCCCGCAACATTTACTACCAGAACAATGCCGCCGATTACCTGCGGCCACTGAAGGAGGCTGTCCTTTGTCATATCCTCAGGTTTGAGCGCATCATCCGAGGCGCCGAAATCCACTGTCCTGTTCACTATCTGCCTTACCCCGCCGCCGCTTCCTATAGACTGATAATTGAGCCTTACACCGGTCTCCTTCTCGTAAGAATACGCCCATGCGGAATAGAGCGGATACGGGAATGTCGCCCCTGCGCCGTTCAATGTGTCTGCGGCAAATCCTTTGCCTGAGACAAGCAGGCTTATCGCCAGCGCAATACATACAATTAATCTTTTCATTTTGTTTTCCTCCTTTTTAATACAGGCTATGGGCTATAGGGGATAGTTTTTTGCTTTACCTATTGCCTATCGCCTCTTGCCTATCGCCTATTTTTTTATAACACCCTTTTGTTACAATCATATTACAGAATCGTGGAGATTTTGTGAAGCATCTTAAAAGTATATCTGCGCCTGCAATTGATACACATCTTTTTTATCGCTGTTGGCAAGCCAGTTGCTGTTGCTCTTTTCGTATTCAGAATGCACCCAGTTCAGCCCCCACTTCAGGCTGTGGCCTTTTAGATACCAGTTCACACCGATGGTAGTATCAGTTTCTTTTTTGTTGCTTGAGTTGGAATCCTGGTCATAAACCTCATAACGGATAACAGGCTCTATCATCGGGCCATCTATAAAATACCCTGCCTGCGCATACCAGCCGTTAGGTGTTTGCTCCTTCTTTGATGGGTCTGTGAATTTCACATTCCATGCATTGTATTCAAGCTGGAATGTCAGTCCCTCATAATGCCCGGAGAGGTCTATACCGGCAAGGGCTCTGTCTTCCTTGTAGTTGTTTTCCTTATACTCAATACCGGTTTGGGCGGCATAATCAAGGCCGAGGACGAGGTGCTTTCCTTTGCCCAGATTGGCGTCGCTCTTTTTAGGCTCTGTCCAGCCCGGAGGAGAAAGCTCAACCCTTGCAACATAGAACGGGCTGGCTTTAAATACCGTGAGACCTGTCTGGATGCTTTCGCCGTTCTGCCATCCGTCGGCAAATGCCGCTTCATATCCTATCACCCCTTCAAGAAATTTGCCCTTGGCGGCTATCTTTGGTTGATAATATGCTTCGGTTTTTCCGAACAGCTTCTTTGCAGCCTCGGTCGAAACAGGTCTTTCTATGCTAAGCTGTTTTGATGAAGATGTGAGAGACACCCTTGAATACGGCAGCTTCTCCTTGCCGGATATCAAGGCAAAGGCATCGTCCATCTCCCATTCCAGATAGGCATACTGAACCCCTATCTCGTTTGTATTGCCTGCCTTGTCCCATTTATCCCCGGTAAGAGTCAGGTTATACTTTAGTGTTTTTACAAGAAGGGCGCCGCTCATTTCCAGACGAATCCTTCTCAAATAGAAGTCTTTATCAGATGTATATGATTTTCCATCTTGGCTTTTTATTATATCTCCATAATCAATCCTAGGCTGAAGCCTGACCCGTATATTCAAATCAGCCTCATTTGCCTTAAGTGTTACCCCTTTTGTCTCATCGCCCAACAGAAACTCCTCAGCGTACGCAGTGCTGCTTATGATCATGCCGATCAGCAGCGCTATGGTTACTTGTAATAACTTGCTCATTTGTTTTTTCCCTCCTTTTTGTAGGGTGGCGCTGCCCACCTTTTATCGGTATGTTTTTGGCGGGCACAGCCCGCCCTACCATTATTTAGAATTACCTGCTGCACAACATCCCAGCCCTTGCAGCCTCTTTCCTGCTTCCGGCTCTCAAGGTATGGGCAATGAGTATCGGACAGCGATAATGTTCCTCTGTTGTATCGCAGTAAACCTGCCTCTCAAAAATGCTCGGAACCATAAGTGTGAGAGAGGCATTGCAAATTCCATTCTTCCCGCATCTTTCAAGATATATACATTCCATAGGTATCACCTCCTCTTTTATCGTTATTTGTAAACTATTCTACTTTATACATGTGGCAGTATTATGACCGTAATGTTAAGTTTGTGTTACGACATTCCTTTTTAATAATCTCTCAATCCTTATCATAAGCTCTTTGACATTAAACGGCTTTGTCATGTAGTCATCCGCCCCAATAAAAAGTCCAAATGCCCTGTCATCAGGCTGCGACTTTGCAGAGAGGATGAGGATAGGTATATGTTTTACCCACTCATTCTCATTGTCCTTTACCCAGCGGCAAAACACCCACCCGTCTATTTCAGGAAGCATTAAGTCAAGAACAATAAGGTCGGGTTTGAAGTCATCTATCTTTTTCATTGCATCAAAACCATCTATAGAACCTGCTGTCATATAACCTTTTCTCGTGAGGTTAATATCTATAAGATTCAGAAGGTCAAGGTCATCCTCAACAATCAAAATCTTGTCTCGTTTCATAACTCATCCTTTATCTTCGCAGGAGAAAACCTGATTGCCAGAATCCTTGCCACTATTAGAGAAAGAACAAGGGCAATCACCATGAGTATCTTTGAATACTCTATATCCTTAAACCAGAAGACCATTACCTCGGTAAGGATGACTACAAGGACAGTATCTATGATGTAGGTAACCTTGACCCTGCCCTCCGAAAAATATGCGAGGGCTGTTCTGAATACCTCCAAGAGGGCAAGAATAGTCAGAGCATTGACCATTACCTGTTTCAGGGCATCATGGATCTCTTTGCTGAATATAGCCTTGAGACCCACGAGAGTTTTTAATACAGCCCATGATATGGTTATGAGGATAATTACTATCAGCAGGCTTAAGATAATACGGGCGCACTCTTCAAATATCTTTGAAGAAATAACTCCGATATTTTTGATTTGATCAATTTGGTTCGACATATTCACCTTCCATGTGTAAAAGAGATTACCTGATGAATGTTGCAGGATTATGACAGAGGGGTTAAGATTTGAAGGAGGAAAATCCCTTTGAGTTTTTGGCTAATCTGTGTATAATCACTCGCAATTACAGGCAATTGGCAAGAGGCGATAGGCAATAGATAAAAACTCTTACCATAAGTTGTTTACCCATAACCTATAGCCCATAGCCTATAGCCTATTTAATTAAGGGAAAAACATGGATTACAAAGACACTTTAAACCTTCCCAAGACAGACTTCCCGATGAAGGCTGATCTGGCCAAGAAAGAGCCGGAGATTCTGAAAAAATGGGAAGAGGCCGGACTTTATGCAAAGATTATGAATGCTGGCAAGGCACGGCAAAAATATATTCTCCATGACGGCCCGCCTTATGCAAACGGTAATATCCACATCGGCCATGCCCTGAATAAGATATTGAAAGACATCATAGTCAAATCCAGATTTATGATGGGCTTTGCAACGGATTATGTGCCTGGTTGGGACTGCCATGGATTGCCGATAGAATTGCAGGTTGAGAAAGACAGTAAGCAGAAGGGTGTGAGCGGTAAGCAGACAAAGCTTGAGACAAGAAAAAACTGCCGCGCGTATGCTGAAAAGTATGTGAACATTCAGAGAGAGGAATTTAAAAGGCTTGGGGTGTTCGGCGAGTGGGATAACCCTTACCTAACAATGGATTATAAATATCAGGCATCCATCTTACGAGAGCTGGGCAAGTTTGTTGCAAACGGTCTTGTCTACAAAGGTAAAAGACCTATCCACTGGTGCGCATCGTGTCAGACAGCTCTGGCAGAGGCAGAGGTTGAGTATAATGAAAAAGAGTCACCGTCTGTGTATGTAAAGTTTCAGGTTAAGGATGAGGCTGAGGTCAAGAAAATTCTTAACCTAAACCTAAACCTTAACCTTAACCTTTTCTTCATTATCTGGACAACAACGCCGTGGACATTGCCGGCAAATCTGGCGATTGCCATGCATCCGGAGTTCGAGTATGTAGCAGTGGAAATACAAGGGCAAAAGACTCCTCCCCCTATCCCCCTCCAGAGGGGGACAAAGGGGGAGGAGCAGGGGCAAGAGGTATTTATCATCGCAAAAGGGCTGCTTGAAAACATCGCCCAAAAGCTTGGTTGGTCGGATTATAAAATTTTAGAGACATTCAAGGCAGCAAAATTAGAGGGAATACAGGCGCGGCATCCATTTATAGACAGGAATTCAGTGATTGTGCTGGGCGATCATGTAACCCTTGACGCAGGCACAGGCTGCGTGCACACTGCGCCTGGACACGGACAGGAAGACTATGAGATGGCCTTGAAGTATAATCTTGACATCTACAATCCGGTTGACAATCAGGGTAAATTTACATCGCAGGTGCCCGAGTTTGAAGGCCAGTATGTGTTCAAGGCAAATACCGGTATTATTGAATTGTTGAAACAAAAAAACGCGCTTCTCTTTGAAGAAAAGATAAAACATTCATATCCCCATTGCTGGAGATGCAAAAATCCCATTATTTTCAGGGCAACTGAGCAGTGGTTTATATCAATGGAAAAGGGCGATTTGCGGAAAAAGGCGTTAGCTGAGATTGACAGAGTGGAGTGGATACCCTCTTGGGGAAGGGACAGGATTTACAACATGGTAGCCAACAGACCTGATTGGTGCATCTCAAGACAACGTGCATGGGGTGTGCCGATAACTGCATTTATCTGCAATGATTGCGGCCACACGCTTCTGGATGCGGACATTATAAATAAGATAGCGGATGAGTTTGAAAAAAACGGCGCAGATATCTGGTTTGAAAAATCAGCAAAAGAACTTTTACCCGGCGAAACCAAATGCCCGAAGTGCAAAAAACAGGATTTTGAAAAAGAGGAAAATATCCTTGATGTCTGGTTTGACTCAGGGACAAGTTTTGCCGGCGTTCTGGAAAAGAGGCAAAATCTGAAAATGCCTGCTGACCTCTACCTTGAAGGGAGCGACCAACACAGGGGATGGTTTCACTCTTCACTTTTTGCATCAGTAGGGACAAGGAAGATTGCGCCTTATAAGGCTGTGCTAACCCACGGCTTTGTGGTGGATGGTTCCGGTAGAAAGATGAGCAAGTCCCTCGGCAATGTGGTTGCACCGCAGGAGGTTATCGGCAAACACGGGGCAGAGGTTTTGCGCCTCTGGGTTGCAGGCGAAGATTACCGCGAGGACATCCGCATATCAGAAGAAATATTAAAGAGGCTTTCCGAGGCATACCGGAGAATCCGCAACACCTTCCGCTACATCCTCGGCAATCTCTATGACTTTGACCCTGAAAAAGATATTGTCCCATACAACGACCTGACCGAGTTGGACAGACTTACCTTGCATAGACTTGCGAAACTCACGGAAAAAGTATTGAGGGCTTATGAGATCTATGATTTCCATGTCATCTATCACGCTGTTCACAATTTCTGCAATGTGGATTTGAGCGCATTGTATCTGGATATTTTGAAAGATAGGCTTTACATATCAAAACCGGATTCAAAGGCAAGGCGCGCAGGCCAGACCACAATCTATTATATTGCGGATTATCTCGTGCGGCTCATCGCGCCGGTGCTGGTGTTTACCTCCGACGAGGTGTGGCGGTTTATGCCGAAAAGAAAAGAGGCAAGTGTGCATCTCGCATCGTTTCCGCAAGTGAAAAAAGAATGGATAGATGAAACATTGGAAAAGAAGTGGGCAAAACTTTTATCAATCAAGGGTGAAGTTTCCAAAATACTTGAAGATAAAAGGGTAAAAAAGGATATAGGACATTCGTTGGACGCGGAAGTTAGGTTCTATTCCACGGCAATTCAAACAAATTGGGAAACAGTCGGCTTATCAAGTCTATTCGGCAATCTTTTTAAAAATGCAAAAGACTTAATTGATTTTATAAAAGACAATTCAAAATTACTTGAAGACATCCTCATCGTATCAAAAGTCTCGTTAGTGGACTCAAATGAGATGATAATATCGGTTAGAAAAGCCCCGGGCATGAAGTGCGAGCGGTGCTGGCATTACAGCGAACGGGTGGGAGAAAGCGCGGAACACCCGGCAATTTGCGAAAGGTGCTGGGAAGCGGTAGGGTAGGGTGCAAAAATATAAGGTTCTTATACTGATTTCTTTAACCATTGTTATACTTGACCAGCTAACAAAGGCCGTCATTGCCAATTATCTCATCCTTCATCAGTCCATAGAGATCATCGGCGGTTTTTTTAACATCACCTATATTAGAAATCCAGGCGCAGCATTTGGTCTTTTTCATGACAGCGGAGAGGTATTTCGCACAATTTTTTTAATAGGCGTATCTATTGTTGCGCTTGGTGCGATATTTTTTGTCTATAGAAGGGTCAAGGCAAATTTACCAGCCTGTATTGCCTTGTCTCTGATTGCAGGCGGCGCTATTGGGAATCTTGTAGACAGGATTCGGTTTGGAGAGGTGACAGATTTTTTGGATTTTTATATAGGTCAGTATCACTGGCCAGCCTTCAATGTTGCTGACTCAGCAATTACCATAGGGGTTTTTCTTGCGATATTCTTTTTTAAGGAGAGTAAAGGCAATTAACCTAAAGCGGCCTCTGATTTCTGATAGTATCTCAGGATCCAAATTTTTTGAGCTCCTCTTCTATAAATTCTTTTATCAGCTGCTGGTCTTCTGACGCAGGCTTGGTAAATTGAATACCAGCTCCGCCAAAGAGGCTCTTTTCACCGCTCATCTGGGTGCACCATTTAACAATCCCTTTTATATTTATAACTCTGCCTGAGCCTGGCAAGATAAATCGTAAGTGCAGAACCGTCCCAGGAAAGAGTGTTTTCTTCGTATGTAAAAACATCCCTGACACACTGATATTCAGGAGATAGCCAGTGGATGTTGTTTCGCCAATGCTGAAATCTACAGGAAACGATATAGGAACTCTTGGGTCAGCTGGTTTTGCAGCCTTCAATGGGAAAAGGATTTTGTTAACCCTGAATACAATCTCTTCAGGGGTAAAGGCCTTTGTCATAAGGCCTTCAGCGCCAAGTTTTTTTAGTCTTTCAAGTACGCTGGTAGTTTCATAAACGCCTGTTATAGCTAAGACGTGAAATTTCCCTCTTAAACCATTATTGTTTATCCATTCCAATACCCCAAAGCCATCTACATTTGGCATCTGGAGGTCAAGCAGTATTATATCTATGCCGTTTGGGTTTATTTGTATTTCTTTTATAAGCTCTGATCCACCTTTAACAATCCTTATGATATGGCCTGCCTCTGTCAGTATGTCGCTCAGCTTCACCCTGAAAAATTCACTGTCATCTGCCACAATTATATTTTTTGAATCCTTTGTTATCATACAATATGCAAATATATATCTGAAAATAAAAAAAAGTCAATAGGTAACTGGGGCTATATCTTACAATGCCGCTACCAGCTCATAAACCCAATTAAGGTTCTGACGGGCAACGATATAAAAGCTCTGTGCCCATGCGAGCGGCACATTCCAATTTGTCTTGCCTTCGCTGTATAGCTCAGGCACTTTACCATCTTCGGTCATAGTAGACTCAAGCCTTTCAAGATACATCTCTGCCTTTTCAATCTGCTCCTGCGGCTTGCCGAAGATGCTGCCGTTTCTTATGCTGTACTGGGCAAGTTTTGAATATACGATACTGAGCCACGCAAATCCCAGAGGCCATTCTGCCTCTTTTCCAAAGGGATTGTCTTGATTAGCGCTAAAATATTTATCGCCTGGGTATCTGATAACCCCTTTTTCCCTGACAAGGTTTTTTTCTATGTTGCGCAGTATCTGCTTTATCTGTGGTTCCGATACAATATTATACGGCCAGATAAGGCTTAGTTGCGCCATGTCAAAGGGCCTGGATGCCGACTCTCTTGGCAGCGTCTTATCCAGACCGCTTCTCCCTGATTCAATAAACTCTTGAGGGATAGGAAGAAACCTATGTATATCAACTTGGGTTGAATATTTAGAGTGATAGTATCCATCGTCATGCCACATGGTAAGGCCTGCCAAAATAGAGCCTATACTGGATGAATGTGTTTCTGGCCCTTCTTCCCACACGCCAAAATCAGGGTCAGAATGCCATCTTACGGTAGTAAGATACAGAACAATATCCCTTAAAAGCATGAGTGTCTCTAACTGGTCTGTAGTCAGCGGGTTATACCCCTTTTTTATAAGGTCGCCTGTTTTATAGAGAAACAGACCAAAGATGTCCAATTGATGGTGGCCCCATTCATTGGTTATTTCATTTAAGGTAATGGGATGAACCCTTGCATGGATTACCTCAGGGGCGCAGCTTCCAAGATAGTGGCGTTTCCTTGCGCCGAGCAGTATCTTGTGCTGATACTTTTGAAATATTCTCAGGATGAGTCTATAACTATCTATCATCTTGTCATAGGCGCCTATGTATTCATTCGCATATGTTGCATACATGATATCTCTTAGCCAAAAAACATTGTACCTGTCGCCGCCATTTTGTCCATGGTAAGGTGATGAAAGATAACCACCATTCAACTGCCTCAGTTTTTCAAGATGGTAATAGGCAACAAATAGCTTATCCCGCGGAGGCAGTTCTTTAAAGGACTTGCCTTGAAGCAGCCTGTCAACCACCTTATCTTCAAGAGATATCGTTTCTATCCTGTAGACCATATAGTCGCTTCGCTCCATTGTTGTTTACCGTTCAACATTCTTTTATAATGTTGTCTATACCAGCCATTCAAGGGCTGCAACGGCAGTCTTTATAGCGGCCCATTCTCCTTTTACAAGCGAGCCTTTTGTAATCTTTCCTATGCCTCCCCTATTGACTACGCCGGTGATACACCCGCCCTTCAGCCCCATAGAGGCTGTAAGGGTCAATATAGTTGAAGATTCCATCTCATAGTTTAAAACATGAAGCATCTTCCATTCCAACGTTGCCCCCCTAAACCTTCGCAGGATATATTTTCTAAAAGCATCCTTCCTCTCTTCGCCTGGGTAAAAGGTATCTGAAGATGCGGTAATGCCAACATGGTAGCGTGTCTTAGATTTTTTTGCGCCTTCAATGAGCGCAGTTACTACTTCATGATGTGCAACAGCCGGATATTCAATCGGCGCATAGTGTGTTGATGCGCCGTCCAGTCTGACAGAACCGGTTGTGATGATGCAGTCTCCTATATTTATATAGTCCTGAATAGCGCCTGTTGTCCCTACTCGTATAAAGGTAGTTACGCCAATTTGTGCCAGCTCATCTACTGCAATAGATGCGGAAGGTCCGCCTATCCCTGTTGAGGTTACAAGAATCTTTGCTTTACCGGCATCTGTAAGAAAGGTAGAGAATTCTCTTTTTGCAGCAAGCCTTTTAAAGCCCCTGCCATATGTCGTTGAAATGTGTTCGGCAATTGTTGAGGATCTTGCAGGGTTACCGGGAAGCAGGGCTATCCTCGCTCCTTGTATCATTTTTCTATTCAGGTTCAGATGATAAACGTTGGCCATTGGGTTGTTTTGGATACAGGTTATGGGCTATTGTTTTCCTATGGCCTCCGCCGAAGGCGGATGCCCATTGCCTATAGCCTATCTCTTCTATGCCTTTCTCAGATATATCGTTATGGTCTTACCCTCTTCTCTTACCTCTAAGAGTTCATTACCTGTGCTGTGCGCCCATACAGGCAGATCCTTCTTTGATACAGGGTCATCTGTCAGAACCTCAATGACCTGGCCAATCTCCATCTGTTCAAGCGCTAAGGCTGTTTTTACAGAAGGCATGGGGCAACTTAAACCACGCGCGTCAAGTGTTTTGTCTATTGTATATTGTGCCATTTTTTTAAAACCTCAGATAAATAAATTTATATTAGACTCTTTTGCTATAGAAAGATATGTTACAGCTCCGATTACATCCTGGCATTCATCAATAAAGTCCTCTTTTTTAAGCCCCATAACAGTCATGCTCATTTCACAGGGGTAAAATTTTACTCCCATCTGATGCGCTGTCTGGATAAACTCATGCAGTGAAGGCACCTTTTTTTGGGACATCATTACCTTGAGCATTGCAGGGCCCATGCCCAGCATATTCATCTTTGAAATTGCCAGCTTCTTTGCATGGCCGTAATTCATAATATTGAGCATCTTTTGCATCCAGTTCTGGCCTTTTATAAGGCCGCCCTTTTTCTTAATCACATTAAGACCCCAGAATGTGAAAAATATATTTACAGGCATGCCCATAGATGCCGCTGCTGTTGCAATTACAAAGGTAGCAATAGCCTTATCCAAATCCCCGCTGAAAAGCACGAGGGTAACAGAGCCCTTAAATTTTATTTGATCAATCATAATCTTTCAACCATCCTTTCTATTTTTAAAGCTATCGTTTATATGATATGTCAAGAGACGGCTGACATTCAAGCTTATTTATATGAGATGCTTTTTGCCCTTTCCAGAATCTTTTCTCTGCCCAAAAGCACAAATATCTTCTCCAGCTCAAGGCCCTGTATCTTTCCTGTAAGCGCAGCCCTTACAGGCATAAACAGCCGTTTGCCGCTTTCATTGGTTCTCTGCTTAATCCTTACCATAATCTCCTTGTAAGCATCGCTACTTAAAGTTTCATATTTTTCAACCTCATCTGCCAAAACCTTTAATACTTCCTTGGCATAAGGCTCTTGTAAAACTCTCTGCGCATCTTCCTCAAAAACAGGCTCTTTTAAAAGAGGAGAGAGCATCTCAGGAATGCCGCTTAAACTAACCGCTTCACCTTTTATCGCCTCTATTGCATGCTTTAGCCATTCTTGAGGAATCTGTCCTCTTAAATACGGTTCTGCAAGAGCTACAAGTCTCTCAGTATCTGCCTTTTCTATATATGCCCTGTTAAATGTCTTAAGTCTTTCTATATCAAATATGGCAGGGGACCTGGAAAGCTTGTTTAACGAAAATACTTTAATTGCATCTTCCCTGAATAGAAACTCTTTGCCCGGTGAAAAACCGAGATGGCAGAGGTGATTTAAAATAGCCTCTGGAAGAAAACCAGATTCCTTTAAATCATTGATAGATGCTGCGCCGTGGCGTTTGCTTAAAGGTGTCCTGTCAGGGCCAAAGATTAACGACATGTGCGCATATTCCGGAACAGGAAAGCCCAATGCCTCAAAGATTAAAATCTGCCTTGGCGTATTTGAGAGGTGGTCTTCCCCCCGGATAACATGTGTTATACCCATTAAGGCATCATCTATGACAACTGCAAAATTATAAGTCGCAATATCATCTGAACCGACAATGATAAAATCGCCAAATACATTAGAATCAAACAAAAGTTTTTTATGGACTTTATCTTCAAAGGTAACAGTCTTTTCAGGAGACTTAAATCTTAAAACCGGTTTTATATCTTTTGGCCTTTCATTCTTTGGCAGCGTTCTGCATCTGCCATCATATTTAGGCGGCCAACCAGCCTTTATCTGTCTTTGCCTCAATTCCTCTAACCTTTCATGGGTGCAATAGCACGGATACGCGTTGCCTTGAGTAATAAGCTTGTCTGAATATTCTTTATAAATGCCAAACCTCTCTGATTGCCGATATGGGCCAAAAGGACCTCCTTTATCAGGGCCTTCATCCCAATCCAGACCCAACCACTTAAGGTCTTCTAATATAGACTGCTCAAATGCCTTTGTAGACCGCTCTACGTCAGTATCTTCTATCCTTAAAACAAATTGCCCGGCCTTCTGCCTTGCAAAGAGCCAATTAAATAAGGCTGCCCTTGCATTTCCTATGTGCAAGTGTCCGGTAGGGCTTGGAGCAAATCTAACCCGTATTTTATTATCAGTAGTCATTTCTTTTTTATCAATACAGAGGCATAAGCAGCCATGCCCTTGCCTGTTCCTGCAAAGCCGAGGCCTTCAGAGGTGGTGGCCTTTATATTTATCTGTAATGTATTGCAGCCGAGGGTTTTAGCGATATTTTCTACCATAGAGGGGATGTGTTCGGCAAGGCGGGGTTTTTGGGCAATGATGGTAGAATCAATGTTTGAAATGGTATAACCTTTTTGTTTGAGCAGCCCTGAAACCTTTGCAAGGAGTTTAAGACTGGATATATTTTTATATTTAGGGTCTGTGTTAGGAAAATGCCTTCCTATATCACCTTCTGCCAATGCGCCAAGAATCGCATCGCATACAGCGTGCAGAAGCACATCAGCGTCAGAATGCCCGAGGAGTCCTTTGGGAAATGGTATATCCACGCCTCCAAGCATAAGCCTTCTGCCTTTTACAAGCCTATGGACATCGTAGCCAAAACCAATACGCATAGTATTAAAAACAAGGTTAAGATTAAGGTTTAGGTTAAGGATTTTCCTCAACCTCAGCCTTAACCTTGACCTATCTTCTGCCTTTTAATATCGCCTCTCCCAACACCAAATCCTCAGGTGTTGTTATCTTTATATTGTCGTAGGAGCCTTTCACTACAGCCACTTTATGACCAAGTCTTTCAACAAGAATGCTATCATCTGTTCCAATAAAACCTTGTTTTAAGGCGCGCTCATGCGCTTTTTTAAGAATATCAAATCTAAATGCCTGAGGAGTTTGTATAGCCCATAATTTTTCTCTCTGCAATGTCTTTTTTACAAACCCTGAAGATACCTGTTTTATAGTATCTTTTACAGGCACTGCCGAAATTGCTGCCCCTTTCTTTTTTGCTGCCAGTACTGTTGATTCTATCATTTCTATTGTAACAAATGGTCTGACCGCGTCATGCACTGCTACAATATCCCACCCATCACCCGCTGCTATGATGCCGGACATTACAGAGTCTTGCCGCTCTTTTCCACCGGATACAATTTTATAAACCTTTTTAAAGTTATATTTTGTAATTATATCCTTCAAACAAAAAACTTCTAATCCTTTGCCTGTTACTATAATTATAGATGTTATGAGCCTGCTTTGTTCAAATGGCGCAATGGTATGGGCTAAAATGGGTCTGCTGGCAAGGGTTAGATATGGTTTATGTATCTTTGACCCCATTCTCGCGCCTTTACCTGCTGCTGTAATTATAGCAATTGTCTTCATTTTATACCTAAAAAAACAGGGATTAGAGGTTAGCATAAATAAGTCTTTACTAATCCCTAATCCCCATTAACTAATCCCTGTATTTAGATTAGCGGCTTGCTAAGGATAATTCTGCCTTGAGTTCTTCTTTTAATTTGGAAAATATCATCCTTCCGCTGCTTGTCTGCAAAACACTGGTTACTGAAACATCCACATTTTTTCCCACATGGCGTCTTGCGTTATCTATAACTACCATAGTACCATCATCCAGATAACCAATGCCTTGGCCCTGTTCCTTGCCTTCCCTAAGCACCACAATATTCATAACTTCACCGGGGAGTATAGCAGGCCTCATGGCAGAAGCCAATTGATTGATATTTAAAACTGAAACACCCTGAAGCTCTGCTATCTTATTGAGATTGGAATCATTGGTTACAACCTTGGCGTTCAAGGCCATGGCAAGGGCAATAAGTTTTGCATCTACTTCTCTTATATTTGGGAAATCATGGTCGGTTATGGAAACATTACAATGAACCTGCTTCTGAATACGTTGGAGGATATCTAAGCCGCGCTTCCCCCTTGTTCTTTTTAGAGGGTCAGAGGAGTCGGCAATGTGTTGAAGTTCTCCCAGTACAAACCGAGGGAGTATGATATTTCCTTCCAAGAAACCGGTCTCACAGATATCCGCAATCCTTCCGTCTATAATTACGCTTGTATCCAAAATTTTTGCTCCGCTATCTCTATTCTTTGCCTCATCAAATAAAAGTGATAAATGCCGGCTCTTAAACTCATCACCCTTCTTCATTCCAATATTCAGCCCCATATAACCAAACAAACAGTTAATCAGCAGGTATGTCCCTAATTCAAGATATGGGTCTTTGAGAATGTTAAGAACCAAAGGATAGGTAAGGAGATTTGCTACAATTAAGCCGATGATAAAGCCGCATGCGCCTCCTATAACAATCCGCAGAGGTGTTTTTCTTGCCCTTTTTTCAAAAAATATTGATAGTATTGCTATAATAAAACCGCTTCCAAGCCCTAAAAATGAAAGATTACTCTTTATTATCTTATGATTGCCAAATGTGTTATAGACATTATCTACTTGGTCAGCTATGAAATAACCGCTCGCTGACGCAAAAACGACAAGCAAGATTCTCATTATATTCAACAATACTTTTTTACCTCCATCCCTCCGTAGTATTCTTAGTTTAGGCTTAACGTGCCTTATGGTTTCATAATCTTATGCAATTCATCTTCTATCTTTGTTTCTGTCACCCGTTTAGCAATAGAAAGCTCTTTTATCAAAAGATTCTTGGCAGTATCCAACATCCGTCTTTCACCAAAAGAAAGCTCTTTATCTGTCTTTAAAAGATATAAATCCCTAAAAACCTTTGCTACTTCAATTGCACAGCCAGTTTTGACCTTATCCATATACTCTCGGTATCTTCTGTTCCATGTCTGTTTATCCACAATCATGTCGCTTCTCTCTTTGAGTACCTGATAGACCTTAAATACAGCGTCTTTGTTTATCACCTTTCTCAGACCTACTGCCTTCTCATTATCCACAGGCACCATAATAGTCGCACCACTGTTTAATATTTTCATGATATAAAATTTCTGGATAGCACCTCCTGATATCTCGCGTGCTTCAATAGACTCAATACTTCCCACCCCGTGACCGGGGTACACTGCTAATTCTCCAATCTTAAACATTGTTTTCACCTCGCTTTCTATTAAACTGGATTTCATAGATTAGATTGTTAAGCAGTCCTTGTCTATTGCGCCCATTGTAATTTGGTTGATTATTCTATACAGTTAATTGCCGCTATTTATTTATCGGTAAGCCCTGCTCTTAAAGAATGGGGTTACGAATCCGTATTTTTTGATAGCTACAGGGTTTTGAACATATGTAAGAATAGCACAAGACCCTAATAAAGTCAAAGGCTTTTAAGATGGGGTAATGTAAAATCCTCTGTGTAATTTTGAAATAAGTAACAAAAAAGGCTATTCTCTCCGTAATCAAAATAAAATCCCGACGAGGATAATAAAGAAAAGGAGGAATAGCCTAATGCAGAATTTAGCA
>Ga0209431_10000605_pt1 | contig 29917 bp, 47 predicted proteins | sample RifCSP13_3_FD_184021 | JGI IMG/M metagenome (GOLD analysis project Ga0209431, IMG submission 184021) | Soil microbial communities from Rifle, Colorado - Rifle CSP2_sed 13_3 (SPAdes) (version 2) | ecosystem: Environmental > Terrestrial > Deep subsurface > Rock core/Sediment | place: Rifle...
GAAACCGACCGACCCCAGCCTGGGCTTCTGATCGAGCCCCCGGCCTGCAGAGACCCGGCAAGTCCTAGGGACCCCCGGACCAGTCGAAGTAGAGCCGCAACCTCGGTCTACGGGATCCCAGGTGGCAGGAGGTAGGTACCGGCCCACGGAACACAATCCCCCTGGGCGTACGTGAAACCGGAAAGGCCTTCCATTATAGAAGGCCCCCGGTCGGGGTGATACTGACGGTGGAGGAGCGACCCACGGGAACGTCCCATTGTCAGTATCAACCCCGACCGGGACATTCCCGGTAAAAGGAGAAATACCGTGTCACAGCAACTCGATCTCGACGAACTGAACGAAGCACCCGAGCAGGACCCCAGCGGGGACATGACTTGTGAGCATGGCGTAGACCACGAAGTAGCCGATTGCTCGAAGTGCATCGGCCAGGAGATGGACGAGCTGTTTGGGTGAGCGGCCACAAACGTCCGGTAGACCCAAGCCCGAATAGGAGACGTGACCATGAACGCACGAGAGAGCGCGGCGCTAGATCGGCACATCACCGGCAACTACGGCGAGGATCAATTCAGGGACGACGAAGCGAACGACGCGGCCTACGCCGAGGCGAGGAAGGCGCACGAACGGCCCGAACGATGGGTGCGGGTCACGGGCGGGTGGGTGGACGCAAACCAGTCCACGACGCCGGCGATCCTCGAGGCCGCCGATCTTCAGGAATGGGGCGGCACACAGGTGCGACTTAGGTATCCGTAGTTCGACTGACGGCCACCTTCCCCAAGCTGGTCTCGGGGAAGGACGCGGGCAGTCGAGCCCGAACAAAGGAGGCACGTCATGGAGTTTCCTGTTGACCCCCAGCAGAATGCGGAGCAAGCGATTAGCAGCCTGCACCCAGAACTCGTTGCCAAGCTTCGACTCGACGAGGACTTCTGGCAGGTGGGCGACCCGGGCGCCCGGATTATCACGGAAAGCGGTTCGACCTACTTTGTTCGGACGGACGGCGCAGTGTTCGGCAGCAACGGCGTCCGCGTGATTGTGGCCGGCCAACTGAACGGTGCGGTATACCGCCCGGGCGGACCCATCCGTACCAAGTGCGTAGTGTACGGCCTGAGCATGGAAATCCGGTACGGCGCGGGGCGAACGATAATTACCACCCCGGTGGTGGCCATCGAGGACGTCAAGTCGTGACCCTCGGCCGTGTCGAAGACAGAACCCCAACCCTATACCGGGCGGGGGTAGCCCTTCGGCACGGCATGGGTACCACGACCCAACAGGAGGAATGAAGATATGGCCAAGGAACCAACAGTAGATCAGATACGAATGGACGAGGCTGCAACAGTCGCCGAGGAAGAACTGATGGAGCTCTTCAACGGCGAAGGTGCTCGGGCGCACACCCCGCTGGCGTCCGACGTGATCACCTGGTGGCAGAAGCACTACAAGATGACCGGACACAAGCGACTCGGTCGTATCCTCGTGCGGCTCAATCCGAACGAGAAGGTGGTGGACTGATGCTCCCCGACTTGGAACTCAACGCACAGGTGGAGGGGCAGCTCGACGAGATGTTGGAGTACCTGGACGAACTCCGAGAGTCCGGGATCACCAACATGTTCGGGGCCCGTCCGTACCTGATGAACACCTTCGACCTTGCCGGGCCCCTGGCCGCCAGGGTCCTGACGCACTGGATGAGGACGTTCACCGAACGGCACCCGGTGACGCCGTGACCATCTACACGGACGGCGTCCACGTCGTGTCGGACAAGGGCCTGCACGAACTGCACGAGTTCGCCGGGTCCCACGGTATCCGGCGCCGGATGTTCCACACGGGCTCCAGGCACGCGCACTACGACCTGCCAAAGGCCATGCGTGGGAGGTACGTGCCGGACGCGAAGGCGGTCACCAGCAGGGACATCGTCCGGGTCCTCCGCGGCGTTCACCAGGTCGTCGAAGAGGACGGAGGCGAGGAACCAACCGGAAGGCGCGCCCGGGCCCGCAAATGCGGGTTCTGTGGGGTACACGTTCCGTCCGGCGAGGGCAGATACATCTACCCCGTGCCGGACAGCGAGAGGATCTGGTGGGACGGCAAACTGGCATGCGTCGCCTGCGCCCCACCGATCCTGGTCAAGCAGATCGAACTCGGGTTGGTCATTCCCGTTCAATGACCCGTCGGCCCGCCGATGCACTGTCGCTGAACCTCGAGGCTCAGCGGCAGGGATGGGCGCACCGGCCCAAAGGAGGAAGTTGACGTGAAGAAGCTGCTGTTGGCCCTTGCACTATTTGTACCGATGTTGGCGGCTTGTGGTCCCAAGGCTGCTCCAATTCTGGATCCTGCGCTGTGCCAACTGAACTGGGATACCCTTACAGTACCGGAGGGAGACGAGGGCATCCTAGCTCACCAAATCATCAACGAGATACACCTTCCGAACAGCGTGGGTGACGCGGTAAAGACCTGTCTGCTGGGGGGCTGGCGTTGGGCGGACCCAACCCCGATGCCGCCGTTTCTGATTGAATGCAGGGTGGTCATCAAGATCTATCCTGCTACCCTAAAGACAACTGGATCGGGGTCTGGAACACTAATCAAAATTGTTGGAACTCTCCCGGCATCCGTTGAACCAGGAAGTCAAGTTGTAGTCTTCCAACAGTCCAGAGGTTCTTATCTTCAGACCCGAGGCGATCCTTGCAAGTAGGACTTCCAGCCACCTCCCCCGAGTTCCGCTCGGGGGAGGGCGCGGGCAGTCCGGCCCGAAAGGAGAATACGAATGACGAAACGATCGTGGATTGTGGTGGGTCTGATCCTGATCCTCGCTGTACTGGCAGCCAGCTTGCTTCGGGCGGAGGCGGGTGGTCCGCCAGAGACGTTCACTATCTGCCATGTGGCCGGACTTGCGTCCGACCCGGCCAACTACGTCACCCTGACGCTACCGTACCCAGCGGTTTACGGGCCGGGCGGGCACTTCAACGAGGACGGCACACCCCAAGCCGGGCACGAGCAGGACTACTTCGGGGCCTGCGTACTTCCCACAGAGGCGCCAAGTGAGACGCCGATCTTTACCGAAACGCCTATCTTTACCGCTACGGTAAACATCGAGCCGACGGAGGTGCCAAGTGAGACTCCTACCGCCAGTCCCACAGAGCCAGAGTCAACTCCGACGCCTGGAGACACAGCTACCGAAACAGCGACGTCTACTCCGGGTGATGTTTCTCCTACGCCAACTGGGGTGGGCGGTACTCCGACGGTGACGCCGGAGTCGACCCCGGAGCCAAAGCAGTGTCACCAGGATCCGTGCGGCTGGCTGTGGCACCTGGTAGGACCTGACGGACAGGACGCTTGGTTCGCATCGTACTCCTTGCGATCCGACATGGATCCCAACGAGGGATCGAGCTGGTACCCCCCGGCCAAGGAATCTCAGTTCCGATGCTTGGGCTGGGTAGCCGTGAGCAACCTTCCGGGCAGGCCTCTGAGCCAGAAACAGGCCCAGGCGCTCACAAGCTGCATGGGCGGTCAGTGCGTGCCGCTAGGACGGTAGACCTTCAACCAGGTCCATCGAGGTCCCGCACCGGTGACGGCACCGGTGCGGCGCTGGGCGGACCTGCCCAAAAAGGAGGGCAACACATGTCTGCGAACATCTTTGGGGCGCGTTTCCTCGGGAGACGCGAACCGGCCTGGCACGGGCTGGGTCGAACCTTCGACGCTCCTCTCGGGGCGCTCGAGGCGGTGACGGCCGCCTGCCTGCACTTCCAGGTGGTAACCCGACCCATCGGGTTCGAGGCGCCGGCGTTTACCTCCGACGCCGGGATCACAATCCCGGCCGGATGGAGACCGATCGAAGGGCGCGTGGCGATCGTGCGCGAGCCGACGCCGGATGACGACCAGTACCGGTGCTTCGGCTGGGCCGGCGAGGGCTATACCGTCATCCAGAACACGGACATCGGCGCCGCCCTCGACCCTTTGACCGAGCGGTGGCCAGTCGAGACGATCGGCGCCCTGGACGCCGGCAAGACGATGTTCCTGGTACTGGACGCCGGTGAAACGGTACTGGGCAACGGGAACGGTACGGAGCGGATCCATCGGTACTTCCTCGTAACGGATACGAAGGACGGCGGTACTTCGCTCAAGATCGCCTTCACTCCCGTGCGGGTGGTCTGCCAGAATACGCTCGTCACCGGGCTGCGGCAGGCCACGGTGCAGGCGCGGATCATCCACACGAAGTCCGTTGCCGGTCAGCTCGGTTTTCGCGTCGGACTGATCAAGCAGCTCGAGCAGGCCCAAGGCAGGACCCTGGCAGAGTTCGATCGCTTGGCCAAAGCGTTGCTGAATACCGACGCCTTGGAGGGCATCCTGCGATCCGCCTACCCGGACCCCAAGGTCGGAGAAAAGGCAATGCTGGCACAAGAGCTATTCGGCACGGACGTTCAGCTTTCCTCTGCCGACGCTGCTGTACTGCACGATGCCAAGAACGGTGTCCAGCACGGGCTAGAGAGGGCACAGCAGCTCCGCGACGCCGCGCTGAAACTGTACACGAAGTTCGGAGACGAGTTCCCAGGCCTGGGCGGCACTGCCTGGGCGGCGTACAACGCGGTGGTCGAGCTCGAAGATTACCGTGAGGGGAAGGGCGACATCCTGGTCGCCGCACTATTCGGCGGACGGGCGCAGGCCAAGGTCCGTGCGTTCGCCGAGGCCATCAGAACAGTGTAGTTCGATCCGATACGGTTGGGGGTAGGGGTCCATCCCCTGCCCCCACCACCACGCAAAAGGAGATATGAATGGAACTGCAAAAGATTCCGCTCAACAAGATCCAAGGCCTGTCGGAAAGGGTTCGCAAATCAATGTCGCCCGAGTTGCTCGAGGAGCTCGAGGCCAGCCTGAGAGAGGTGGGCCAGCTCGTGCCGGTCAAGGTTCGGGCGTACAACGGGGCGTACGTCCTAGTGTACGGGCACCGTCGGGTCCAGGCCGCCAAGGCCGCCGGGATGACGGAGGTCGACGCACTGGTGGTCACCGGCGAGGACGGCGACCTGCTGACGCAGAGCCTGATCGAGAACGTCGTCCGGGAGAACATGGCTGCCATCGACGTGGCCAATGCCCTGCAGGCGATCATCGAGACGACGGGGTGCACGCAGGAGGTGCTCGCCAGGAAGTTGGGACATGCTCAAAGTTGGGTCGGCGCCTATCTCAACATGCTGGACCCCGAATTGGGAAATATATCGCGCGATATAACCGAGTACGCGGTTCGGGAGGCCAAGGCCGGGACCGGCGGCGACCTCAAGCTGGCCGGGCAGGTTCTTCAGAAGGCCGCCAAGGACAAGCTCTCCGCCCGCGACACCCGCATGGTGGCCGAGGTCGCCAGGCGCGCCCAGGACCTCGGCGGACCCAAGGCGGTTACGGCGTTGCTGAAGCAGGACAAGGACTCCATCCTCAACGCCCACGCCGTACTCCCGGCACGCCGGCCCGACAAAAAGGCCAAGGCGCCCGGGCGGGTGGTCAAGACCCACTTCTCTTGGCTGAAGGACCCGCAATCGATGCTCGCGGAGGAAGGACTGAAGGCGGCATCGGCGCTCGTGGCGTCGATCGCCAAGTCGGAAGAGGATAGAGGCGGGGGTAGGGTGGTACTGAAGAACCTGCTCCATCTGTCCAAGAAACTCACGGTGCAGATCGAGAAGGCACTGGACGAGTAGCCCAAATTCCGCCAGGGGCCCGGGGTGCAGTCCGCCCCGGGCCCCACCAAACAAAGGAGGAACTGCAATGAGCGTACTGAGATTTTCACCACCGGTCTGGTACTACTGCAACCCCACCACGTCGGTCGAGCGCAAGTTCGACGTTCACCCCCAGGAGATGCCGGGCTTCGTCGGGTGGAACCTCGGCACTCCCCTCGTCGAGATCGACGACGAGGTTCAATTCGGCAGGACCCGACCGCTGTCGGAGGGCGGCAGCCCGTCCCTGAGGGAGGTGATGCGCCGATGGATCGCTGGGTGATCTACCATCAGGACCATCGGTCGGTGTGGGTCGGTGACATCGCCAGTCATTCTGGCTTCAAGGGTTATCGCGGCGGAAACCACAAGAAGGCGTTCGTCATCGTGGACGGCCGCCTGTGCGACGCCAACCTCCGACCCGACACCGTGTCGGAGACCGGCCTATGCGTCGAGAACTGCAAGAGGGCCGACCCCACGACGCCGTGTCACTGCATCTGCACCGGGCAGAACCACGGCATCAAGCATGGTGACCAGTCAGTCGCCGTTGAAGAAGAGGGAGCTCTAGCATGAGCATGCTTGCCTGGGTACTCGACGACATCGATGAAGAGGGCGAGGGCGTCCCCTCCAATCTAACCAAGGTAGCACTACTTTGGTTAGGGATCGACGATGACGAAGGTTGGCACCGCATCCACGACTGTCCGGTACTGGCTGCGCAAAGACGGCGCTTCATTGTTCCCACGGCCGAGGGCCTAGCCGCCAGGGTAGCGGCATAAGACGGGCGGGACGGCCCAGGAAATTGGGTCGTCCCGTCCCCCCTTTCCCTGTTTACAAATATCCGAAACGTGATAGAATGAATTCAGGAGAAGGCAGCTTGTTCATCCTACTGGACGGATCAGACAACGTAAACAAGACCCTGGTCCTCGACCGGCTAGCCGATCGGGGCGCCTTTCTTCGAAGATGGGAACCGACCCAGGACGACCGGGAGTACGGCCCTACCCTCCTGGCTGACCTCCGGGAACATCCGTGCGTCGTGTGGGACCACGGCTGGCCGAGTCGTAGCGTGTACGGTAGTGTGGACAATCGGCTCCAAGCGGACCCATGGTTGGGTGAATGGATTTACGGACGAGCCCTAAGGGCGGTCGGCGTTGGAGCAATTCTTCTGCACCCGGACGATCAGCTTCAGGTTCGAGCAGCCTTCACCCGGTACGGACTGGAGTTTGGGTACGACGTTCTCATCAACCTTTTGCACGATCCCCTGTTTCACGAAGCCGTTGCTTCCTCCCTATGGACAGCGGCCCGTTTTCAAGAACAGAACACGATCGACCGGCAGATAGGGCTCCCCTTCTACGGGGGACCACCCAACGCGCCCGTGGTCGTGGTCGGGGACGAACGTTCAAAGAAAGAAACAACGCCGGGTGGCTTTTTGCCGATGACGTCCCGTCTGTGCACCATGCTGGGGCGAGACCTAGGAATCGCGGCCCTACAGTGCGGATGGACGAACGCGGCGGAATGCGTACCCCAGACCCTATCTGATCGCCGACTGCTTGTGGCGTGCGGAAACAACGCCGCACGATGGATCAAGTATCACGTCGGAGGTGTCAATGAGGTAATTCAGATCGACCACCCGGCCTACGTCTACAGGTGGAAAACAGGTCACGAAGAACGGTTGGCCGCTCACCGAGAGAAGCTGGCAAAAATTCGACAAATCGTCGAGGAGACAAAATGAGTAAGGACAAGTTTGACGACATGGTGGACGGAGATGCAGCAGTTCCCGCCGAGCACGAGGCCCAGACGACCGCCATCCAGGGGTACGCGGGCGGCGCTCCGGACTTCGACTCTGGCGACGTGTTCATCCCCAACCTGCGACTGGCCCAGGGCCTGACGCCCGAGGTTCAGCAGCGGGAGGCAACGCCCGGGCAGTGGTTGATCCTTGGATTTCCACCCGAAAACGAGGTGACCGTCGTCCCCCTACTGTATGCCAAGGCATACGAGCACAGGGACCCGGAAGACGACACCAAGACCATCGAGTGTCCGAATGGGGACACTTGCCAGCTGCGAGAATGGACCGGCGACAAGGAGCACCGCAAGGCGCCGGAATGCACCAAGGTCTACCGGTACGTCGTGTACTCCGTGACGCACGGGACCCTGGCCACCCTGCGGTTTCGCCGCTCGGCCGAACGTGCGGGACGCATCTTCAACACCGCCGTGGCCCGGGGAGGTCTGGGGAACGTAGCCCTGACCCTGAAGTCTGCACAGTCCGCCGGCAAGAACAACGTGATGTTCTTCGTCCCAACGGTGTCGCCGATCAAGGTCGAGGCCGCCGCACTTGACGAGGCCGCCAAGCGACTGGCCGCCGGCGTCTAGTCTAGGGTTCCCCCGGCCGTCAGCCCGGACAACGGTAAACCGCCGGTCGGTTGAACTACCCCGGGGTGGGGTCCTCCTCCTCCTTCCCCACCCCGGGGAAATCAATAAGAAAGAGGAAGGCTATAATGGAACCAACATTTACTGAGTGGGCTGCTATTCGCGCCCTTCGTAAGGAAGACGAGCAAGCCCTAAGTGAACTAACCCAGACGGTATATAATTTGTTCGGCTGCAATAAAGACGATTTTACTCGTTTAGCTCGAACCGCCGTGCGATACTATTCAGGATCCGCTATCTTGCGCTCCCAAATGCGTCAATTACAAAACCTAGAACAGGCCTGGTACACGTCAGTACGGAGCGGAACTCCTAACTATGCCCTGTACGACGATGTATTCATCATCGCTGATGTTTTTGCCTGTTGGGTTGTTTACTCTCGTGGATATTTGCAAAGCTGTCAGTCCCCTAAATCCCTAGGCGATCGAAGTATCCTATCCATGATCGGAGAACCCCACTGCATTGTAGACGTCGGGTGTGGGATCGGTTTTACAGCCAAGCTAAAGACCCTGTTTCCGACCGCACAAGTCTACGGGACAAATCTCAAAAATACAAAACAGTATGAGATCTGTAAGCACGTTGCCCAAGCAGCGAATTTTCTCATGGTCGAGAATATCGCAGAGGTCCCCGACGCCATTGATTTGGTCTTTGCCTCGGAGTACTTTGAGCACTTTGAAAACCCTAGGCTTCACGCCGAAACGATTTTTCGGCGCCAACCAAGATATGCCCTAATCGCCAATTCGTTTGGTTCAACATCCTTCGGACACTTCGAGCTGTATGAAGGCATACCAGGTAAGCAATACGGGCGTATATTCAATACCCATCTGCGTACACTCGGATACCAGAAAATCCCGACTAAAAACTGGAACGGGCGCCCAGCCTTTTGGAAATACGCATGATTCTTATCTCTCGCAAAAGCGTTCATCGCCTTTATTGTGACGGATGCGAACGACGCATCGCTTCGGCGTCCTCGCTGGATCGCCTTTTGGCGCTGGCGTGCGAGAACGTGGGCGAAGGCGGTATGCTCTCGACTTCGTTTCCGCTCTCCGACATCCAGTGGTTCGCTTACTGTCCGGCGTGTGCAGCTGATCCCGAGGCTACGGCGAAACGCCGACAAGTCCGGAAGGCCCTCCTCGAGGACTTGCTGTGGGACTAGTCATCGGTTCCGACCAGTTCGACGAACCCGGCCCCTTTCGACCCATGGTGGAGGGCCACCCGATCATTCTCGATCCGGCAGAGATCGCTCGGCGTCTTGGGCCCGATACCGTTATTGGGTTCGACACCGAGACCACGGGCTTCAGTCCCTGGCGGGATCGACTGGCCATCCTCCAGTTTTACGGCGACGAAACCGGAACCGCCGGGCTTGTCCGTACGGTGAACGGTAGGATCCCCGACCCCATCAAGGACGTACTCGAGGCCAAGAAGCTGTTCGTCGCCCACAACGGCGTATCGTTCGACATTCCGTTCCTGCACCAGGCCGGGATCGACATCAACAAGGCTTCGTGGTACGACACGCTGGTCGGCGAAACCGCCATCACCATGACACAACGTCGAAACGTCTCGAAGAGTCTCAAGGCCTCCGTGAAGCGTCGCCTGGGACTGCCCATCGACAAGGATATCGAGCACGGACATTGGGAAGAAGCACTAACGGAGCAGCAGGTCTCGTACGCCATGACGGACGTCCTGCACCTTCCTGCCCTACGGCGTGCTCAACTCGAACGGGCGGAGGAAACGGGGACCCGTGCGGGTCTGGACATGGAAACGGAGCTCGGGCTGCCCACCGCCTGGATGACGATCAACGGCCTGCCCCTGAGTACGAACAAGTTGACAGCATACCTCGGAGACCTGCAAGCCGAACTAGACGAGGTCGCACCGCAGTACGCCGCCGAGTTCGGGGACATCTCGGTTCGTCAACACGTCAAGCTTCGACAGGCCTTTCAGGCTCGTGGCGTCGATATTGACAGTACCGCCGCCGAGGTGCTCCAAGACCTTGTGGATCTTGGTGGCGAGGCCGGGCGCCTGGCCGGTCTTGTGCTTCGGTACCGGGCAGCGGATCACGACATCCGGATGTACGACGAGGCGTGGGTCGCCCAGTACGTCGGACCCGACGGGCGCATTCACCCAAAGTTCTGGCAGTGCTCCACGGACACGACCCGCTATGCAAGCAGCGAACCGAACGGACAACAACTCCCTGTGAAGATGCGAAAGATCTTTGGGTGGGAAGAAGGAAAGAAGATCGTCGCCATAGACTACTCGCAGATCGAAGTTCGGATCATTGCCAAGTTGGCCAACGACCCCATTCTTCTTCAGCTGTTAGAGACGGACGACGTTCATACGGCAATCGCTGCCACGGTGTTCAAGGTACCGATCGCCGAGGTTACCCCCGAGCTTCGAAAGCTAGCCAAGGCGATCTCTTTCACCATTCTGTTTGGGGGTGGGGTGGCCAAGCTGTACGAGTACGCCCGACGGGGCGGCGGAACACTGTCTCCGCAAGAGGCCCAGAACGTGGTCGACGCGTTCTTCGATAGATTTCGGGACGTAGCGAACTTTCACCAGCGCGCCAAGGATACCGCACGGGCGCGTCGGATGGTGATGGTCAAGTTGCCCAGCGGCCTGAAACGAATGCTTGCCGGCGCGCAGCTCCGACCCACCATTCTTCTCAACACCATGGTGCAGGGAACGGCGGCAGCCGGCATCAAGTACGGGATACTAGAGGCGCACCGCCAGGGCTTGATCCAAGGATATGTTGGACTTCAGAACCATGACGAGTTGGTCGCCACCGTGCTCGCAACGATGGCCGAGGAGTATGCGGCCGAATTGCGGGACGCTATGCTGACAGGCATGAACCGGGCCTGTCCGTGTAGCCCAAGGGCCAAGATCAAGATAGACGACTATTGGAGGTAACATGTACGGTGACACCGGACGGGAGAAGAAGCTTCGACAGTTAGACGAAGAATCCAAGGAGGACAAGTGAACGAAAACACACGGACAGAACTCGAGGCCCTGGCGGCAAGTATGGAACCGCAACTCGAGGACCCGGTAACACTAACAGAAATTGCCAAGATACTGAAAAAAGCCCCAAAGATTGAGGGCCTGATGGAAATGGCAAAGAACAACGAGTTCAAAACAGCGCGTGTTCCCACCGAACATGGACGGCTAGCATGGGCCGTTAGCAAGGAAGACGCAAAGAAACTCATCCAACAGTACTTCAAGGACCGGACATGAACGACGAGACAAAATCAGAACTTGAACAGGCCGCAGAGGCCGCCAAGGCCGAGGCTAAGCACCCGACGGACGCGGAGCTATTGAAATACCTTCGTGCCGGAACGCACTCCATCCGGCAGTTGTGTGACGAATTCAACCTACCCCCGGGAAAGATGAGTGATCGGCTAGACGAATTCGAGGCCTCGGGGTACGTCTTCATGAGGTCCAACGACGCGGTGTCGGCGGTGAAGTTCGTCCGTCCGCGCGTCGCCACGCCCGCAAAGACCCTGGCTGACGGGCCCGGCACGTGGATCTCCATCGGGTGGGTCTCCGACATGCACGCCGGCGATCGGCACTCCCAACCGAGCGGAATCTTGTCCGTAGCCCGCATCATGTACGAGGAGTACGGCGTCCGGCACTTCTGCCAACCAGGCGACATCACTGCGGGCGTCTACATCTATCGCGGCCAAGAGGAAGACTTGCTCCTCGAGGCGCGGCCGTGGGCGAGGCACAGTGCGTGGCGAGCAACACAAAACCAGGTCTGGCTCGCCGACCAATACATCCCGCGTCTTGATGGCGCCACCTGGCACACGTTGGGCGGAAACCACGATTGGTCGCACGTGGTCCACAGCGGTGTGGATCCGGTACGACTCCTGGCCGACAATCGAGATGATATGGAGTACCTAGGCTACGACAGCGCCGGGCTGTGGCTCACGGACAAAGTGTACGTTCGGATGTGGCACCCACGCGGCGGGCTCCCGTACGCCAAGTCCTACCGCCTGCAAAAAGGCCTCGAGACACTGGCGGTAGAGGCGCTCCAAGCGGCGATCGCACGGGAAGAGAATCCGGTCACTAGCCTACTGGTCGCCGGCCACCTGCACATCGTCCTGTGGATGCCTGAGCTCCCCATGGCCGGTATGCACCCGGGCTGCTTCCAAGGAAAAACGAACCTGGGGCGCCAGCTCGGCCTGAACCCAGCGCTCGGCGGCGTCGTCACAAAGTTCATGATCGCCGATAACGGCAAGGTAAAGCGCATCGAGTTCTCCTGGCTCCCAGTTGAGGAGATCGAGGACGATTGGAAAAACTTCCCTGTGCCGCCGACCGACTTGGACTACTTCGACAGCGAGCACGTCGGTCCCCTACTGGAAGGACCAAAGACCGAGGACGGCGAGGGGCCGGACGGAGATGACGGAGGGCAACCGTTTCCAGAAGAGGACGGTCCGGAACGGCTCGACCCAGGTCCGTTCAATATCGACCTACCCGCTTCGGGTAATCCATATGGCGAATACACAGGAGGCCACTAATGTCCGTTGAGGTCTCCTTCCAGGCCACGGTCGCCAGGGTGCGAACCCTGGTGGACGGCGGACGCCGGATCGAATTGGACCTACCAGAAACAGCGGGCGAGGCATTCGCGATCCTGGCGGAGTGCCAACGATTTGGTGAGGTACTGGCCGTAACCGCCGTGGGTACCGGTCGATCGAAGCGCCACGAGCACAAGAGACGAGGCGGCGACACCTTCGACCTGGGCAAACTCGGGGCGACGCACCTGGAGGACGAGGAATGACCTGGGCCGAGTACGTGGACTTCGGCGGCGAGGTCCAGGCCGAAAGTGACCAGTCAGGTCACGAACACTCTTATCGTTCCGCACCGAGTCCGGACTACCCCGGGGTCAGTTGGTGCTCTACGTGCGAGTGTTGGGTGGTCGGAAACTGTGATCACGAGCGTCGGCCGATGTGCCGCCGCCGAGCAGATCTCGTCAAGAAGGAATGGGAGCAAGAAAACAAATGACTTCGATCGACCGAAAGGAGAGCAACCCGAAAGATGCGGCTGCCACGGGCCGTCTGGATCTCTCTTTGTTTCCGGCCTCCGCCCGGGCCTACGGTGCGTTGGCCCTGGTGGAGGGGGATCTAAAGTACGGTGGGTTCAACTGGCGGGTCGCCGGCGTACGCGCCTCGGTGTACGTGGCCGCGACGGGCCGCCACCTCGAAAAGTTCTTCAACGGGGAGGACGAGGACCCCAAGACCGGCGTACCCCACCTGGCCAGTGCCCTGGCATGTATTGCCGTCATCATCGATGGTATCGAGCAAGGGAACTGGGTCGACGATCGCCCTCCGAAACAGGATATCGGCGACCTGTTCGACCGCATGCAGAAAAAGGTGTCCCATCTGCAGCGGGTCTTTTCTCGGGAAGCCGCCCGCTACATGGAGGTAACCAAGTGAGGGTCTACATCGCTGGACCGTACACCCGGGGGGACGTGATGCTGAACATCCGCGAGGCGATCCTGGCAGCGGACCAGGTTCTGGCGGCCGGACACGTACCGTTCGTGCCGCACCTGACGGGGTTCTGGCACGTCATCAGTCCGCACCCCTACCAGGTATGGATCGACATGGACTTGGTGTGGTTGGCGGAATGCGATGCGATGATCCGCCTGCCAGGAGTCAGCTCGGGCTCGGACGGCGAAGTAAGGTTCGCCGAAGAACACGGCATCCCGGTGTACTACGGTGTCGAGGCCTTTCTTCAAGCATACCGATGACGTACCCATCCTGGGACCAACTCGTACGGAAACGGAGACTGAACATGGTTCGTGAACTGTTACCCTACCTGCTCTACGCCGCCGGGTCGATCTTTTTTGTTCTTGGTTCGGTGGTCAGTATCATGCAAAAGCTCGGGAGGTGGTGAAATGGCGGCCAAACGCCCGCCGCACCGGGCCTATTTCCTGAAGAACGGCGACAGGGTAAAATCCGTTACCACCGTGATCGGAAACAACCTCGGCTGGGGCAAGTCGGGGCTCATGGGCTGGAGCCGAAAGATCGCTATGGCCGGCGGGGATCCGAACGTCATCCGGGACGCCGCAGGCGACTTTGGGACAAACGTCCATGCCATGATCGAACAACAGGAACGAGGGCCGGAATTCAAAAGAGACAAATCGTTACCGGAGATCGACGCCGAGGCCATGGGTCGGGCGGCGAAGTGTGTGGCCGGCTACCAGCGGTGGAAGGATCGCATCGGATTCCAGTGTCTAGAAAATGGGATCGAATTGCCCCTGGTGAGCGAGACCCATAAGTACGGCGGAACGATCGACATGGTAGGTACGTTTCCAAAAATACACGAAGCATTGGACGATGCTGGTCGGCCCGCCGCATACTCGATGGATCTTGATGACCGAGAACTGACCATAGTAGACTTCAAAACGTCCAACCGCATGGGACCGGAGATGCGGATCCAGCTCGCGGCCTACGCCCATCTCTACGAAGAGGTCACGGGCGCGCCCATCCGGGCCGGTATACTGCACCTTGGGAAGACCCCGAACCTCGCCGATCCGGAGTATCCACCGTGGTACCCAATGAGAAACCTGGATCGGGAGTGGGCGGCCTTTCTAGTCCTCCTCGATCTGGATAGGCTACAGAAGGATCTGGATCCATTTGACCAAGAGGACGCCGGGTAACTAGGCGTACAATCGAACCGATTTTATGATATAAGTAATTTACCAGGAGGCAACTGATGGGAAAGATCGGAAGACCACGGAAGTTCAAGTCGGGCGTGACGATCAGCGTGACCCTGGAGGCCCGGATCCTAGTCGCCCTCGACGCCTTGCGCCGACGGATGGCATCCCGCGTCACTGGACAAGTGAGCCGGGGGGACGTAATCTCCTCTTTGGTAGAGAAGGCAAAGTAGTCCGGGTTGTTGGAATAGAGAAAGGAGGCCAGGGATGGGTAACACACCGACACCGGAAGAAGTGCTGGCGCATACAGCAGCCGAGAGGGTTGTTCGCGTGGCTTATCTCCTAAACCACCCCGGAGCCATTCACGACTTGCTGAACGACCTCGCCGCCTCGCAGGCGCGGGAAGCGGTGGTTCGGGCAATGGCCCAGGCCGAACAATTTGCCGACAAGGGGCACTATGACCTCGCGGCGGACATGATGTGGCGAGAGCCGTTTGTGAAGACCGTGGAATTGGCGGCCTTGGCATATGCGATGGCCATGGACGCGGCGCCCAGTCGCGGAGATTGGGGTGGCTTCAGGGTTTACTTCTGAAAAGCGTGGCTAGAGCGAGGAGGCGAGGGATGAAGGAAATGATAGCACTCTACATCGCGGTGTACATCGTTGGATACGTTCTAACTGGCCTGCTGCTGGTGCATCTGGATCGGGGCATGCTCCAGACCGACGGAGAGAGAGCTGGCATGGCTGTTCTCTTCTCTTTGGCCTGGCCTCTAGTTCTTGTAGCTTTGCCGCCTTACTTCTTCTTCAAGTGGGCAGCGGAAAGGATGGGATAATGAAACATCTGTTAGGATACTCGCTGACGCTAGTAGGTTTACTTGGCGCGATCTTCCTGCTGGGCGCATGTGTACCCGAGTCATACGTATCCGATAGGCGCGAAGGTTGGCCCAAGATCGGCTATATGTCCATTCTTGTGGTGGACAAATTCGTTACCGTTGACCCCGGTCGGGCACCGACCCGCTTCATCACCGTGGAACGAGGGCGGGGCCAGTACGCTGACATCGTCGTTTGCCCAGAGGTCTACTACTTCTACGAAGTTGGGGACTTAGATCGGGTTCGATGGGATCGCTACAATGGCTGGCAGTTTGAAGAAATCGGATGTGATGGAGGTCCAGGATGAAAAGACTGTGGCTATACCCAACAAGCACTGTTGCATTGTTTGTGCTTGTGTTGCTCGGTCAGTGGCTGGTCGTACCCAGCGTCTTGCCCGCAGCTTACCGTTACGGTATGCGAAAGGACGTTGCCAACTTCGTAGCGTGCGTGGACAGGGGGACGAACGGGCTGGTGATTATCGACGCCGGTTACGGCAATGACGGCGTCGGCGTATTCATTGCCTCCGTGACCACCGACCCCCGTCCCGAGCCGTTCCCTGAGCGGTCGGGACCACCGACCACCAAGGCCATCTCGGAGCGACGACTAGCCAGGATACGAGCACGAGCCGACAACCGCACCTCTGCCCTCCTTACCTGCTTTCTGAAGGAAATCCCCTGGGGAGAATACTTGAAGCTGAACATCGTCGATGTGCAGCCCCACTATGGTTGGCGGTACGGGAACACCGACATGTCCGGTACACTCTCGGGACAACTGATCTTCCGCAACCGGGGCGACATCCAAACCCTCGCGACGGCGTATGCCTCCGGTGAACCGGGGCATCCAGGTGGTATGCTACTTGCTAACTGGGTCGACGAGGAACGCGTGATCGTAGTGGACCTCGCCAGGCTTGCGGTCTTCTCTGGGCTCGGTCCCATTGAGGTCAAAGAGGGGGATCTCAGTTTCGACGATATACCGGAGCGAACGATGCGCATCGCTAAGCTGCTATCCGTACAGGACACGACGGAGACGCCACTAGGAGTGACTCCATGATGGACATTGACGGGTCTGGGCCGTACTAATGCGTACCTGGCTCGCTAACAAGATGGCGTATCCGATCTACATAAGCCGCTTCCTCAAGCGCCACAAGGCCATTACGAGCGTTCTCAGAGCCGTGGTGATCTTGCTAATTATCGGGTTCGTTTTCTTTCCCGACGCAACCCTCATAGTCTTGCGCCTCGCAGCTCAGATCGGCTTTGGCGTGGTGTACATCGTCTTCTATTTCGGCGCAATGCTCATGTTCCTGTCCCGTAGCAAGACCATCACGATCCTCCCCCGTCGTCGCATTACCGATCTAGGTAATGGGTACGGAGAAGTGACGGGGGATAAAAGCGACTCAGGTCTTACTCTCGACGACTACAAGGGTCAGCCAGGCCTAGTTGCTCTGATGGGTGAGTGGATCAGCATTCTCCAGGGCGACGCGAACTTCTACCAAATGGGGGGCATATCTCCAAGCGGGCTCGTGTTGATTGGCGAGCCCGGCACGGGGAAGTCTTACCTTGCAAAATGTTTAGCTGGAAGTGCTGGCGTGGCAATGCACGGGATCGCTGGGAGCGGTTTCAGGGCAATGTTTATGGGGATGGATGTCATGAAGACCATCTCCTTCGTAAACAAGTGCCGCTCGCTAGCCGCGGAGCACGGTTCGTGCATTGCATTCATAGACGAACTAGATGCCCTCGGGTCACGGGGTAGTATGGGCGGCATGGGGATGATGGGCGGGATGATGGGCGGGATGATGGGTGGCGGCGCCCTCACCCAGCTCCTGGTGGCCATCGACGGCATGGGTGAAGAGCGGGGGATGACGACGGCCCGTAACATTGCGCGTCGCCGGCTCCGCCTTCCGCCGCTAAAGGAAGGCGTGGTGCTATGGATGGGCTCCACCAATATGCCGGAGAGGCTCGATCCAGCGTTGATTCGTCCTGGTCGAATGGAGCACATGATCAAAGTAGATCCCCCTGACGGCCCTGGGCGCAAGGAAATCTTCGTCTACTACGCCGCCAAGGTCAAGCACGAGGACCTGGACATTGACCGGCTCGTTTCTGGCACGCAAGGACTCACGCCCGCTGCGATCCAGTCTGCTACTCAGCGAGGCGCTCCGCGGCTTGCCAACGCTGCCGGGCGGAGTAAGATCAGTGAGATGGACATTCTCACGGCTCTGATGGAGGGGGTGGCTGGGATTCCCAACCCCATCACCGATATGCCGGAGAAGCAGCGGTGGCAACTGGCAGTCCACGAAGCGTCGCACTGCGTTGCATCTTACCACCTGTCGCCTAGTAAGACAATCGCCTTCGTCTCCATCATCCGGCGTGGGATCGGGTTTGGCTTTATGTTACCGATAGACAAAGAGGCCACCTATACCTTCCCGATGGCCAACATCGTTGCAGACATTCGGGTGTCCTTAGCCGGGGACATTGGGACCAAGGTGGTGCTGGGCGAGAGATGGGTGGGTGGAGCTGCGGACTTCAGGCACGTCAGGGAGCGTATCGCTTACCTTAGCTGGCACGGTGTGTTTGGCGGCATCTCTCAGGAGTACGGTAAGCCATCACAGGGAGAGTCCGAACGCATCGACAAGTGGCTGAAGGAGCAGATGGGCGCCACCGAGGACTTGCTGGCGGCGCATCAGCCCGAGATCGAAGCGCTGGCGACTGCCCTTGTGGAAAAGTCGGAATTGAGCGGCGAGGAGGCAACGAAGATCATACAGAAGGCGGAAAAATGAGGGCGCGCATGGCTATCCAACGCTGCGGATCCTGCGGGCACCACATTCTGCGGGCGTACCTTCGATGGCATACCTGCCCTGCAAAGTCATACGTGATCGTGGACGGAACGGCCCGGAAACTAGAACTCAAGAAGTCCAGGGGAAAGGGAGCGGAACGATGATCGGATCCTACAGTTCTCCTTTCGCAGTGGGGCACAAGGTCCTCGAAGACTTCTGGGAAGGGGCCGTCTGGGTTGAGGAGAAGGTGGACGGTTCGCAGTTCTCCTTCCGACGCGAGGGCAGCACTCTACTGGCCCGAGCGCACAAGCAGGACCTGACGATGTTCACCGGCGAGCCGGAGCATGCCGGCATGTTCCGACTTGCGCTGGAAACGGCCCTTCGCCTGCTGCCAGACCTACACGAGGGATGGTCCTACCGCGGAGAATTCTTGGCCAAACCGAAGCAGAACACGCTGGCCTACGAACGCGTACCGGTAGGCAACGTCATTCTCTTCGACGTCGACCGCGGGCTGGAAGACTATGCCACTCCGTTCGAAGCGGCGGCGGAAGCGAGACGGCTGGGCCTGGAGTTCGTCCCTCTGCTGGGACAGTTCACGACACGGCCCACACTGGACGAACTCACGGCATACCTGGAGCGGGATGCACTGCTAGGCGGCACCAAGATCGAGGGCGTGGTCCTCAAAAACTACGCGCGGTTCGGTCCGGACAAGAAAGTGCTCATGGCCAAGCTTGTGCGGCGCGACTTCGTCGAGGAGAACAAAGCGATGTGGAAGGCGGCGAAGGCGTCGCCCGTCGACACCCTGATCAAGCGGTACGCCACAGAGGCGCGGTGGCTCAAGGCGGTGCAGCACCTCCAGGAGCAGGGCAAACTGGCGACCACACCGCAGGACATTGGGCTGCTCGTCCACGAGATCCCTGAGGACGTACGCAAGGACGCCGAGGACGAGATCCGGGACGCACTCTGGGCGGCGTTCTGGCCGGACATCCGTCGAGGACTGACGCGGGGCTTGCCCGAGTGGTACAAGCGCAAGATCGTAACGGACGTAGTGACGGACGGAGCGTTCGAGTGATCGAAAATCCTTCACTTCGCGCCGACCTGGTGTACGACGCCGAGTGGGCGGCGGGCGTAGCGGCCATGCGTCCGTTCACGGGCATCGCCGACCTCCAGCTCTGGTCCGACGCCATCCTCCGGGAGGAGTGGTGGGAAGAAGAGATTGCCGGCGTCCAGCACATCTCGTGGACGCACATCCCGTCGTGGGACAGGATGTCGGCCTGCCACGACAAAAGGACAACGGCGAAGATGGAGCTGACGATCGGCAACATCTGCGAGGGCACCGGGATCCACGAACTGTCGCACTGCGCCCGGGGCGACGTCGACAACGGGCACTGGCCGCCATTCCTGCGGGCCCAGGTGTGCATCCTGGACAACACGGGCCCGGGGTACGAGATCGTCCACCGGTACGTCCGGGCGCTCCTGGACAGAGAGCTGTTGACCGGGCGGGAACGGTGGCTAAAGGACCCCGCGATCCTGCGGCCCGCCGTCTGGGCGCCGAGCGATTGGCGCAACTCGAAGGGAGTGGTACGAGAATGATCACCGAAAGAGTGGAAGGTCCGAAGGAGAGGTGAACTATCGGGCATACCTTCGCTCGCAGCGGTGGCGCCGCATCCGGGCGAGGATGCTGATGATGACCGGCGGCGCGTGTGAATGGCCCATGTGCGGCGACGACCGGGACCTGGAGGTCCACCACAGGCACTACGAGACCCTCGACCGCGAGTCGAGCGATGACCTAGTGGTCCTGTGCGAGGTGCACCACGCTGTGGCTACGGTCAGGGGTAGGTACTCCGCACGCGATCCGGTATGCGACAAGATAGTGGAGGAGAGAACATGGCACCTAAAGGAACTGCCGTAATGGAACGCCCGAAGTGGTCGACGGAACACCCAACTCGGTCGGGATGGTACTTTATCCTAGCGCGTCGGGGCATGCCGCCCCCTGCGGTGAATAGGTACTGGACACAAGTCCAAGTGGACCGGGAAGCCGCGCAGTTCAATAGGATCGAACCGGAGGTCACGATGGCCGAGGCGACTATTGAATCCGGGAGCGTGAGTATTAGCTGGCCGGTGAACGGCTACGAGGTGGAGCACGAGTTCTATCTGGAGGGCGTGGTGGCGTGGTACGGACCGGTGAAGGCACCGCCGGTACCGGAAGGGATCGGAGGATGAACGAACAACAGGGTTTGCTGTTTTCCTCCCCGCCGCGACCAGAGATGCCCGACGACTCTTTGCTCCGTGTTCCGGAAAGGGAACTCGTTCAAAGTACCTTGTTCGGAGATCCTGACGACTTTCGGTTGGCCGACCTGGAATGGAAGGGCATGCCCGAGTACGAACAGGAAGACATCCAATCCTGGAAACAGATCGTCGTACACTTCGACTCCCAGGCTGCCCTCGACTCCTTCGCCAAGCTGGTCGACCAGCCCATCGGCCGTCGAACCCGGTTCATGTGGTACCCCCAGAAGGATCCCATGGAGTTCAAGTACATGCGGTACGCCGACGAGGAGACGTCGTGAACCCCAAATACCCTGTTTACGTGATCTCAAAGGGGCGGGCCAAGAGCCGTATGACGTCAAGGGCACTAGAACAACTCGGGGTGCCCTACTCCATCGTGGTCGAGCCCCAGGAATACGACGAATACGCGGCGGTCATCGATCCGGCGAAGATCATCACGACGCCCTTCTCCAACCTCGGACAGGGCTCCATTCCGGTTCGCAACTTCGTCTGGGAGCATTCCATCGCGGCGGGAGCCGAACGGCACTGGATTCTGGACGACAACATCCAGAAGTTCTGTCGCATGAACCGCAACATGAAGATCAAGGTATCGTCCGGAACGATCTTTCGAGCGGCCGAGGACTTCACCGATCGGTACGAAAACGTGGCGTTGTCCGGATTCCAATACTTCATGTTCGCGGTTCGACGGGTAGCGATGCCTCCGTTCTACCTAAACACCCGAATCTACTCTTGCATCCTGATCCGAAACGATCTACCGTACCGATGGCGGGGCCGGTACAACGAGGATACCGACCTATCATTGCGGGCGCTCAAGGACGGTTGGTGCACGGTATTGTTCAACACCTTCCTCGCCGCCAAGATGCAGACGATGACGATGAAGGGAGGTAACCTGACCGAGCTCTACCAGGACGAGGGTCGTTTACGGATGGCCGAGTCGCTGGTCGAACAGCACCCCGACGTTACCCGGATCACCGAGCGGTGGGGCCGCCCCCAGCACCTGGTCGACTACAGCGGGTTTCAGAAACGCAACAGGCTCAAGCTAAGGGACGGCGTGGTCGTTCCCGAGGGGACCAACGACTACGGGATGGTGCTCCAGGACCTCATCGACGGCAAGTGGGTCACCCGCCGTACCGAGGCCGAGGTCATCCCGACCGAAGAGAAGGAAGAAACGCCACACGAAACTACCCGATACGTTTTGCCCCCCAACGGAGCCGACTTTGTCCTTCAGGAGTGGAAGAACGGCGAGTGGGTAACCCAACCCAACGCGTTCGATGACGTGCCGGAGGCCGAGTGAGTGACGAACGGACCCAATCCTTGTTCGATCGCCTTCGGCGGGGCGGGCACGACGCCTACTTGTGGCAGCGCCTTGCGGAGGGACACAAGAAGACCATCTGGATCCCCGAGGGAGGATCGATCGCCGTTGCCGAGGGCAAGAAGAACATCTATTGGTCGGTACACTCCGGCATGGCCGCACGCCGGACGGCGACGAACAGACTGACCAACGCCGAGGTGACGGCGATCAACTGCCTGTACGCCGACGTGGACTGGAAGATATACGAAGGAGATCGAGGGAAGGCGCTCGCCCACGTGTACGGTCTGTCGGCCGTCCCGAACGTGGTGGTCGACAGCGGTGGCGGCTTTCACTGCTACTGGATGCTGGACGAAACCGTGACCCTGGACGCCAACGGGATCCGGGAACGGGTGACGAGGATCCAGGCGGCCTGGGTCGGCGTGGTCGGGGCGGACCCCGAGGCGAAGGACCTCGCACGGGTGCTGCGCGTGCCGGGAACGTGGAACATCAAGTACGATCCGCCCCGCCTGGTCGACTTCGAACGGTACACCGAAGGGACGTGGCCCCTAGCCGAGCTGATCGAACTCCTGCCGGAAGGCTGGGAGACGGTGGAGAACCGCGTTCTATCGCCCCTACCGACCCCCGAGTTGGGGGACGCCCACGGATGGCTTCGCAACGAGGCCGCCCGGATGGTAGCGAGGGGCGACCCGGACGACGTGATCATGACCGTTCTGCGGACGGTGAACGAACAGCAGGGCACCGGGATCGAGGAGGCCAGGCTCCGGCGGTTCATCGAGAGCGGAAGGAAGAAGTACGCAGGCGCCATTCTGGGGGGCAGTCGTTCGGCTGGTGGACAGACCGAACCACCAGACGAGGGTGCCAACGACGTTGACGACCCGAACGCCGGGGTAATAGGGTTCGAGCACGTGGACGACGGGAAGCGCCTTCACCAGGTGATGAAGGGGCAAACGTGGTTCGATCGCAGGGCCCGAACGTGGTACGCCTTCGACCACCGCCTGGGGGTGTGGCGGACGGGGCACGCCGCGGCCTCGGTGGTGTTCGACGCCTTTCGGGCCGTTCGACAGCGGATCATTCCGGCCGAGATCGCCCAGACCCGAAGCGCCCGGCGGCGGAGTCTGCTGTTGGTACACGAGGCCAAGCACCTACGCAACGATCCGTGGATGCGGAACGTGATCAAGGCGTACAGTGGCTTCGAGGAGACGAGCCTAGAGGCGAGCGGGATCAGGTTCGACGCGACGCCCGGGCTGGTGAAGGTGGCCAACGGTACGGTGGAACTGGCGACGGGCATGTTCCGCGAGGACCGGATCGAGGACTACATCACCCGTCGCTGCCCGACGAGGTACGTCGAGGGCGCCGCTAACGCCCGGTGGGAAGAGTTCGTGGCGTGGACGATGGGCGGAGATGCCGAGCTGGCGGCGTTCATGCAGCGGCTGGCGGGGTACGCCCTGATCGGGACGAACAACGAGCAGGTATTTCCGATCCTGCACGGGTGGGGGAGGAACGGGAAGGGGACGTTCTGCGGCACGCTCGTTAGCGTGCTCGGACCGGAGCTGGCGGGCACGACGGACAAGCGGGTGATCCTGTCCCGGCCACGACAAGAGGTGGACCTGGAGAACGCCCTGACCCTTCTGGAGGGAAGGCGCCTCGTCTGGATCAGCGAGCCCGGGCCGGGGGACGAACTGCGGCAGGATCGGGTGAAGGAGATCACAGGGCACAACCCGATCGCCGCCCGCCTGAAGTATACGGACATCCACGAGTTCACGCCGACCGTCCTGGTGGTGCTGGACACGAACACGTACCCCGTCGTGCCCAACTGGGACCTGGCGATGCGCCGCCGCCTACTGGTGGTCGAGTTCGAGAGCACGTGCTCGGCGGAGGAGGCCAACCCGCACCTGATGGACGAGATCCTGGCGGCGGGACCCGAGGGGATCCTGGGGTGGGCGATCCGGGGCGCCGGTGACGTCTGGGAGAACGGGCTGCGACCGCCGGCGAAGACCCAGGAGTGGACGGACTCCTTCGTGGAGCTCGAGGACTGGCGGCAGAGCTTTCTGGAGGACACCACGCTGCAGGTACCCGGGAACGACCCGACCGAGGTCGGGAAGGGGTCGGCATCACTAGGAGAGCTTCACAACGTTCTGACCGCCTGGTGGAAGGACAACCAGAGCACCAGGTGGCCGCCGACCAAGCGGGACCTTAGTCAGGTGCTCCAGGCTCTGGGCTACTCTCTCAAGACCGTTGGGCGAGGAGAAACGACGGTCCGGGCCGTCTTGGGCCTGCGGATCCGGGAGGAGTGGCAGGCCAGGGCGCTGGCGGAGTCGGAATGGAGAGGCTAGAGCCGATCTCGTTTACAGTTTTACCCGGAGAAGAAACCTCCTTAGAGGGGGTTACTTTATATGTAAGGTAACCCCCCTTATGAGGGTTTCTACTCGAAGTAAAACTGTAAACGAGATCCAAATTTGAACAGGGGCGGCCGAAACACCCGGCGGTCCGGGAGAAACAGGTGTATAATACGTGTTAACCGCGAATGAAGACCCTGGAACGAACCCTGACCCCCGCCGAGGAGGCGGTCCGCCAACGAGAACGCGAGGCGGTTCGGTACCGCGTGTCCGGCAAGACGCTGGAGGCCACGGCCGAGGCCATGGGCATCCGGTCGCCGAGCGGCGCCCAAATCGTGGCCCGTCTGGTGCGGCGGTGGCGGGGGCGGAACCAGGTCGAGCTCGAGGAGCGACGGCAGCTCGACCTTGACCGTCTCGATATGCTGTGGGGTATCGTGCTGGAGGCGGCCGCGGCGGGTTCGCCGAAGGCCGTTGGTCTCGTGAAGGATCTCGTGTTCGTCAGTCAGATCGTGTACGGCCGGCAGGCGCCGGCGGTGCAGGTAAACGTGAGTGTCGACGCCGAGGGGCTGCGCGCCCAACGGTGGGAGGAGATCAAGGATACACCCGTCGGACAGCTGTTGGCGGATCCGTCCGCCTTTGCAGACCCCGCCGCGGTGGAGGGAGAGTTTCATGAGCCAGGAAACGTTGGCGCTGGAGTTGCAGTTGGCGCGAACGACACAGGCGGTGCAGGAGTTGACGCGGGCGATCAACGAGCTGTCGGCCCTGACCAACCAGTTGGTGAGGGCGGAGCGGGAAGCGATCAAGGAGATGGGGGGAAGGCCGTCGACGGGGTCAAGGTGAGGAAGCCCCGTTACCCGCACCTGCACGTGGGGCTGGCCGCCGCCAGTCGCGGATACAAACAAGGAGACAACGATGAGTGACCGCCTCCAGATCTTCCGGGTGACGGAGCAGCTCCTGCGTGAGGCGCTGTTCATGCCGGCGAATGCTCGGATCGTGCGGGTGCTGGAGAGTCCTGGAGTGTATCGGGGCGACTTCATGTTCGTCGCAGAATGCCCCGATCTTCCGGCGGTGGTTGAGGGCGATCCGATCCCAGAGCACACGCCGAGTATCACCAGTTACTACTACCTTTGCGGGGAGATGCCGCCCAAGTATCAGTTCATCGAGAGGACATGGAAATGGTAGACGAACCAGAACAGAAGGCTACGACGGCGGAGGAGCTCGAGCGGATGAACGCCGAGCCTGGTGACAAGCCTAGTACCGAGACCCCCGCGGCGCTAACACCGGAGGAGAAGCAGGCGGCGATCGACGAGGCGGTGCGCAAGGTTCGGGAGAACGTACCCGAGAGCGCCAAGGACCCGGGCGGTTCAAGGGAGTCCAACCCTACCATGATCATCCAGGTCACGGGGCCCGGCGCAATCTCCTTGTCCCTGGAGAATCTGCCGATCGACAAGGTCGTGCTGTACGGACTGCTCGAGGTGGCCAGGGACATGGTCGACGCGAAGGTGCGGGAGATGCAGGCGCAGGAGCGCGCACGGGCGAAGATCGTGACGCCGGCGGGGTATCGTGGGCGCAAGTACTGAGTCACTCGTCCCGTGCGCCCGGTGCGGTGGAGCCATGGTTCGGCGTACCAAGCACCTGGGTGACCTGGTGATCATCATGGAGTTCTGTCTGCACGGCGGGGAGGGCCACACCTTTCGTGCGTGGTCCCGGCCGTTGGGCGGGACGGAGCGACTGCTGGGCACGTTGCCCAAGGAAGCTGTAGGGAGGCATCCATGGTAAAGGAACACATCGCAGAGCGAGGAGGCTAGAGATGACTGAACTAACAACAAGCCTACGGTTGCTTCGAGAACACAACGCCTGTTCGGATCGTTATGACCACCTTCGCAAGAAATTGGGGAGAGGATATGGCGTCGATACGCCTATCACCATCGAGCGCGTGCTAGACCTAAACGGGTTGGACGACGCGTTGTGGGCGCTACAAGCAACGGCACAGCCGAAGGAAGTCGAGCGAATGGCACGTCTTCTGGCCTGTGACTTTGTTTGCTCAACGCCACTTGGGGATGGGCGCGTAGTTTATGGCCTGCTGTTGGATGAGTATTCCCGAAACGCGGTCAAAGTGGCGGAGGCGTTTGCGTACGGTAAGGCAACAAGTGCCGAGTTGGTCGCAGCCAGGGCCGCAGCCTGGGACGCAGCCTGGGACGCAGCCTGGGACGCAGTCAGGGACGCAGCCTGGGACGCAGTCAGGGACGCAGCCTGGGACGCAGCCAAGGCCGCAGCCAGGGACGCAGCCTGGGCCGCAGCCAGGGCCGCAGCCTGGGCCGCAGCCAAGGCCGCAGCCTGGGACGCAGCCTGGGACGCAGCCAGGAAGTGGCAAACGGCGTGTTTGCGGCTCTGGCTCGAGGCAGAGCGAGGAGGCCAAGGATGAGGGACGAGTACAACGACGCCGGCGGGCAGGCGCAGTATGCCAACCATCTCACGGAGCTTAGTGCGCCCGAGCTCGTGGGAGAGCACGCGTTCGCCAGGGTGGGGGCGCTGGAGGCCCTGAACGTCCGGGACCAAGCGGCTTGGGAGTTCTGGTTGCCCAGGCATACCCTGTGCGACCATGCGATCTCCAGGCGTGACTGTTGGAACCTCGTGGAGGGGGAGTGACCACGCTCTGCTACTGGTGCGGCGATCGGTTCGAGGACCACGTGGTGTACCTGCGCCACTACTGTATCCACGGGGACCCGGTTCCCATGGGGCCCATCCTCTCAGCGGCCGTGAAGAAGGCCAAGGCGGAAAAGAAGCCCCGGGCATCGAAGGCGAAGAAGTGACCATCGGTCTGCGCGCCGCGTTTCTTATAGAGCACCTTGACCTGGCCGCCGCAACGAACGACGACGCGGCCGTCTGGGAGGCGCATCAGCTCGTCTTCCTCTCGGACGAGGGCATGCTGTCCACGAGCCGCAAGGCCCGACAGATCGGTTGGTCGTTCTGTGCGGCGGCCGATGCGGTGGCGGCGGCAACGCTTGAGCCCCGGATCACGAGCGTGTTCGTTTCAATCAACATGGAGGAAACGAAGGAGAAGATCGTCTACGCCAAGGCCATCATCGAGGCGCTGGACAAGTCGGTTCGCCCGGCGGTAACGGACGACAACGCCACCACGGTCACCCTGGCCAACGGGAGTCGGATCCTGTCGCACCCCTGCAAGCCGATCCGGGGCAAGGGTCGAGCGAGGGTGTACCTGGACGAGTTCGCCCACTATGCTAGGGATCGGGCCATCTACGCTTCGGCGCTTCCCGTCACCACACGAGGCGGCTGCATCCGGATAGGTTCTACGCCACTTGGCGCCGGGGGCATGTTTCACGAAGTCACGGCGCAGAACATTCAACGGTACCCAGGGTTCAGGCGCTACTACCTCCCCTGGTGGACGACGCGGGCGCTGTGTACTGACGTACTGAAGGCCGGGGTCTGGGCCGGTGGGGAGGCCACGGAGGAGAGGGTGCGGTTGTTTGGTACCGAACGCCTCCAGATCATCTACGCCAACATGGTGCTGGAGGATTTTCAGCAGGAGTACGAGTGTGATTGGATCGACGAGTCCACGGCCTTCGTCACGTGGGACGAGGTGAAGCGGGCGCAGGCGTTGGCGCAGACCGGCGATCTGGACTGTACCGTGGTTCGGTCGGTCGGGGACGCGCACGCTGCCATCGACGAATTGGCCGGGAAGGTGGCTTCGCGGCAGGTCGAGATTAGCATGGTGGCGGGCATGGACGTGGGGCGGCGGAAGGACCTTACCGAGTTCTGGGTGTTCGGTCGGGATCCCCAGAGCGCGCTGTTGTGCAGGTTGGCGGTCAGTCTGTCCACCGTTTCCTTCGACGATCAGCTCGCCGTCGTCTCGCACGCCATGGAAGTGCTATCCATCACGAGGCTATGTGTCGATGAGACGGGTCTTGGGATGATGCTGGCCGAGAAGCTGAAGCACAAGTTCTGGGTGCGGGTGATGCCGGTAACGTTCACCAATCAGTCGAAGGAGCTCATGGCGGTCGAGGCGAAGGTGCGGTTCCAGAAGGGAACGATCCATCTGCCGGCCGACCGGGATCTGGCGAACCAGGTTCACTCGATCCGTCGATTAGTAACCCCCTCCAAGAATGTGACCTTCGACGTGGCCCGGGCGGAGAAGCATCACGCCGACAAGTTCTGGGCCGTGGCCCTGGCGTGCCTGGCGGGTAAGGCGCCCTCGGGGCAGTACTTTCGATGATTGTGATACAATAGAGGGAGCTGGGGGCTCCGGGGCCTAGAAGCGCCCTGGGGTCCAAGTACACATTTCGGAGGCGGGAACACCATGGGTGACACCAGACCAGGCATCGTGGCGCGGGCCCGTATCGCGCTAAAGGTCTTCGGGAACGGCCTGCCCGGCAGGCCGTGGCAATCTGGTGGGAAGAAGAAGGGCCCGATGCTCATGTGGCCTAGCTGGACCACGGGCAACCCGCAGTGGCAGTTGATCGATTACCAGGCCTACGTCAACGAGGGATTCAACTTCAACAGTTTGATCTATTCGGCGATCAACTACAAGGTCAGGGCGTCGTACGCCGCGGTCCTGCGGGCCTACAAGGGGGATCCCGAGAACCCCGACGCCGTCAGGCCCTCGCATCCTCTCGCCCAGCTCATCATGCGGCCGAACGACTACCAGTCGACCCGGCAGGTCGTCGGCTCGATCGTCACGTCACTGAACGTCGCGGGCAACGCGTACGTATGGTTCGAGCGGACCAGCGCAAGGGCGGTGCCCGCGGCGATGTGGTGCCTGCGACCCGATCGGGTGTTCATCGTACCGAGCCCCGACAACAAGAAGGACCTGCTCGGTTACCTGTACGTACCGGAGGGGAAGGCGTTCAGGGATGGCACTCCGATCCTACCCCAGGACTTGGCGCACGTCAAGCTGCCGAACCCCGGCGATCCGATGGAGGGGTTGGGATACGGTCTGTCGCCGCTCTCGCCCCTGGCGTCTTCGGCGGACGTGGACAACTCGATCACTAAGTTCCTGAAGATCTTCTTCGACAAGGGCACCGCGCCGATGGGCCTGCTCAAGTTCAAGCAGCCGTTGGACGATCCCACCGTCGCCACCATCAAGGAGCGGTGGATGGAGCAGTACGGCTCCTTCGAGAACTGGGCCGAGATCGGGGTACTGGACAACGAGGGCGACTTTGAGGCCATCACGCCGACGTTTTCTCAACTTGGGTTCGAGCCGATCGACGAGCGCAACGAGAGCCGGATTCTCGGGCCGCTGGGCGTGCCGGGTATTCTCGTCGGAACGCGCATCGGCCTGATGCGATCGTCGTATTCCAACTTCGAGGAGGCGCGCAAGCAGTTCTGGGAGGACACGTTCGTCCCGGAGCTCTCCCTCGTCGAGGACGAGCTGGCCTACTTCCTCCAGGCCGACGACGGCAGGACGTTCGGGCGCTTCGACCTGTCGGGCGTGAAGGCGCTCCAGGCCAGCACGCCGGCGCTGATCGGCGCCTTCGCCCAGGCGGTGGCCACGGGGATCACCAAGAACCAGGCCGCGCAGCTCCTGGAGTTGGAGCTCGGCGACATGGCGGACGGCGACGTCGTGTACATGAGCGGCGCCCTCCAGGC
>Ga0209431_10000612_pt1 | contig 29760 bp, 37 predicted proteins | sample RifCSP13_3_FD_184021 | JGI IMG/M metagenome (GOLD analysis project Ga0209431, IMG submission 184021) | Soil microbial communities from Rifle, Colorado - Rifle CSP2_sed 13_3 (SPAdes) (version 2) | ecosystem: Environmental > Terrestrial > Deep subsurface > Rock core/Sediment | place: Rifle...
TTGCTTTTACCACCTGTAAATCAGAGTATATAGGTCCAGTTGGTGTTAAGATACTTTTCTTAAACTTTAACTCAGAAATAGTCTCACGGCCAATCTCTAACGCTCTAAACTTGTTCAATTCTTGAGAAATATCATTAATTCTGTTCTTGATTCTAAATATAGTCAAATGTGGTTTGAATGGCTTGTCACTTCTAAATCCCAAGGGAAGTAGTTTTTCTTCAACTTGCACAGCAAGCTCTACAAGATTTTTTGCAGCATCCTTATCAACACCAATCCACACAACACGGGGCGACTTGGGATTTGGGAAAGCACCAACATCCACCAAATTCATTTCTATTGGACTAAATGAAACAGAACTCAGCGACTCCATTATTTTTGGAGCCATGTCATCTGATATCTCACCCAAGAAAAGTAAGGTAAAATGCATGTTTTCCTTGCTGACTGGTTTTGCCTCGATTTTAAGATCTGTTTGTAACTTTGCTATGGCATTTAATGTGGACTCGTTACTGATCTCTACTGCAACAAAAGTTCGCATTACAAATTTTTTGGGTGTGTGTTTATATGATTTCCGGTAGCTTCATAGATTAGAAATCAGACTTGGCATACATGGAAAAACTAATTGTCTGCCTTACAGGGATGCCTGGTGCTGGAAAAACTACGATAGCTGATGACCTAAAATCAAAAGGATTTGATAAAGTAACTATGGGAGATGCTGTAAGAGCAGAAGCAGCAAGAAGAAAGATTGAACCAACAGGTGAAAACCTTGGCAAACTCATGCTTGAACTGCGTGAAAAAAATGGCCCCGGTGCAGTTGCTGAGCTTATAAAAGATCAGATTACCAACTCAAAACATGATGTGATACTAATTGATGGTGTAAGGTCAATCGCAGAAGTTGAGGTGCTAAAAAAATTTGGAACCGTCAAAATTCTTGCAATTCATGCCTCCTCAGATACGAGATTCAAATTTCTGTCTGGTAGGGGAAGATCTGATGCACCTGAAGATCGTCAAGACTTTGTAAAGCGTGATTCTAGAGAGATGGGGGTGGGCATGAGTGATTCTATTGCACTTGCAGACGAAACCATCTCTAACAACAGCCTGACAATTCCACAACTAATTGATTCTGCTTACAATATCATAAAAGGCTGGATAAAGTGAAAACTCCACAAATTGCATGTAAGATAGAAGCATACGCTGCAGTTAACCCTTCAGAGGATCCAGAAAAAGTGCAACAAGCAATATCCAATATACTACAAGACATGAATTTCAAATATGAAAATGGGAGCATCAAAGGCATTTCAAGTGATTTACAATCCCTATGCAAAATTTTTGAAAACATAAAATCTCGCAAGTCTACAAGAACATACAGACGTCAGATGAGATATAATTTAGAAGGAGATACTACTTGGTTTTATTTGAACAAACAAGCTGCATCTGTAAATGTGATTGCACTCTGTGAAGAAGCTGAGGAGTCTCCGTTAGGACCAATCAAGATATTATTACATTCAAAAAACATTGATAAAGTAATGGAATGGCTAGTGCCAGATCTTTCTGAACAACCTAATGATTAGATTACTTCAACTAGTTTCTTCCTAGATTTTTCTCCTGATACAATTCTGACATTAGATTTAGGAACATCAAAATGTTTGGAAATTTTCTCAATCAATTCTTTGTTGGCCTTGCCTTTCTCTGGCTCAGATAAAATCCCAATTGATATTTCATCTTTGTTTATTTCTATGAAATTCTTGTGAAAGGTAACAGAAACTTTGTAGATCATTTTTGAACAAATGAGACAAGCTCTGGTAATGCCTTTGCAGATGTTGACCGTATTGAAAGATCCATGCTTTGAGACATGTGCGTCTCCTCCGGATTTATCTCAATAATGAGTGCACCATTTTGTTTTGCATATATTGGTAGCATGTTTGCAGGTGAGACAGCCAGTGAGGTTCCTGCAACAACCATTACATCACACAGGTTTGCCTGCATCATTGCTTCTCCCCATACATCCTGAGGAAGCGGTTCACCAAACCACACCACATCAGGTCTTAGGATATTTCCACACTTGCAAAGTGGTGGAATTTCTGAAAAACTTGTTGTGATCTTGTCTTTAAAATTACAAACTGTGCACTTTATTGTGATAATACTTCCATGTAATTCCAAAACGTTTTTGCATCCAGCTCTTTGGTGCAATCCATCGATATTTTGTGTCAAGACCCATACCTCTTTGTACTTGGCAAGATCGGCAATTGCTACATGACCTGCGTTTGGTTCTGCAGCAAGTATGTTTTTTCTTCTATCTTCGTACCATTCCCAAACAAGCTTTGGATCCTGATAAAACGCATCTATGGTTGCAAGCTTCATTGGATCATATTTTTTCCACAATCCATCATTTCCTCGAAAAGTTGGAATTCCACTTTCTTGTGATATCCCTGCGCCAGTAACAAAGACTATCTTTTTGGCTTGATGCAGTTTGTCTGATACTGATTCAAACATATTATTTGATCTCTATTTCCAAGAGATCTTTTGCCGCTATTACGGAACCATGAATCGTTTTTGCCTCATTTACCAGTATCTGGGTATCATCATACCTGGTAGAAAAGTGAGTAAGAATGAGATTTGAGACACTTGCCTTTTTTGCAAGATCAGCTGCTTCCTTTGCTGTAGAGTGATAGTTTTCTCTTGCTTTTTCTTTTAATTCATCTGAATATGTGGAATCAAAAGCTAGATAATCACAGTCTTTGAAAAACCCTTCAAGCTTCTTTGTAGGTCTAGTGTCACCTGATATTCCAATCTTTTTTCCCTTTCTTTTTTCTCCCATCACATCTGTTGGCTTGACTGTTTTGTTTCCTACGGTGACTTGTTTTCCACGCTGAAGCTCATGCCATAGCTTGCCCTCTGGTATTCCAAGATCCTTTGCCTTTTCTGGAAAGAATTTTCCAGGCTTGTCCTTTTCTTCAAACAGATAAGAGTATGCAGGTATAGAGTGCTCCGCCTCGGTCGAATATATGGTGTAGGTTTCATCATCTAGCACCAAGCCTTCCTTTATTGTCATTATTCTTACAGGAAATGTCAGACCAAAGTTTAGCACTTTGAGATTTGCTGCCAAAAAATCCTCAATTCCTTTTGGTCCATAGATATCAATTGACTCGGTTCTGCTTTGTAGTGACATTGTTTGTAACAATCCCAAGATTCCAACACAATGATCCCCATGCAGATGTGTAACAAGGATCTTCATTTTTTTGTTCCAACCAAGCTTTGCTTTATGAAATGCAATTTGGGCTCCCTCACCAGCATCGAACATGAGGATCTCTTTTTCTAAAACTAGGCAGATGCATGTCATGCCCCTGCTTTCTGTTGGCTGTGCAGCCGATGTTCCCAAGAATACTAATTTCATTTTATCAAGATCGTCCTAGTCAGGCTTTTGTGCCTGTAGATCTCGTATCTTTTAGCTGGTTTTAATTCTATTTGGTCGGCTAGCTCTTTTTTGCACATGAGAGCAAGCTTTTTTTTCTTTGGAAGAATGGATATGAAATCAGAAATCAGCTTCTTTGGGGATTCTGAGGATTTTGATGATATTCCATATGGCAGATCAGTAACTACGCCATCAATTTTGTCTTTGATTTTTTTGATATGTTCGTATCTTGCATTAATGATCTTAGAATTATACCCATTTGCAGCTAGGTTCTTTTTTGCTACTTCGCACATCTTTTTATCAAAATCAACACCAACCGATTTGATTCCCATTGATTCAGCTTCCAAAAGCATCGTACCGGTTCCACAAAAAGGATCACATAAAACTTCATCTTCATTTAACCCAGAAAGATTTACCATTGCTCTACTAAGCTTCCAGTTTAGCTCAAAAGGTGATTTGATTATCTTCTTTGGTCGTTTTTGTGCTGGAATTTTGGTAGAATAACCAAGATAGTTCTGGTTATCAGTAAAAATAAGATAAACTGTTAGTGCTGGATTTGATAGAGAAACTCTGGCTCCAGAAGCTTGTTTGATTGTACCACCAACTGTCTTTTCTATGCTTGAAAGATCTAATCTTTTTGATGATAAATTAATTGCCCTACATGCAAATGTGTCTGATTTGTGTAATAGTGTCAAGTCAAGCTCTGAGAACAAATCAGAAAATGTGTCTACAGTCTTTCCTGCAGTTCTAACATAGGTAGCTCGCTGAGCTATCTTATCCCATGGAACCTTGGAATTTGTTATGACAAGCTTGGAATCTGTCTCATATAATGCGTCTTTGTCATAGCTTTTTGATATGGAAATAATCTCATCCCTAGCTAATTCTATATTTTCGCCTGATACAACAAAAAAGCTCTGCATCAGGCAATTGCCTTGGATATGATAGGTGAGACATCAACTATGCCTGTCTTACCAGGAATGGTGTTTGTGCTTACTATCTTTGATATCCCTGCCTTTCTGATTCTTTTTTCTGCGTCACCAATCAGCAATGCATGTGTGCAAGCTGCATAGATATTTCTGCATTTTTGTTTTTTTAGAAATTCAGCTGCCTTTACTATGCTTCCTCCCGTACTTATCATGTCATCAACTAAAATCAAATCTCTTCCTGCTACTTGTTTTTGGTTGGCTGATCTGATCTCTACCTTGCCAGTCTTTCTGTCTCTGTGTTTTTTTAATGCAAAGAATCTGGTTCCAAAAAGTTTTGCAAAATATCTTGCCCTTTCGATTCCACCGAGATCTGGTGAAACAACTAATGGATCTTTTAGCTTTAATTTTTTGAAATATTTTACTAGCTCTGATATTGCACTAACGTTTGTTGCTTGAATCTTGAAATGATTTAATGCCATTTTACTGTGGATGTCAACTACAATAACTTTGGTTGCTCCAGCAGCTTGGAACATCTTTGCAACTAGAGACATTGTAACAACTTCACCTGGAAGAAATTCTTTGTCTTGTCTTGCATATCCAAGATATGGTATCACTGCATAAACTTGAGAAGAGTATTTTTTTGCCTTTGCAACAAGTGAGAGTGCCTGTATTAGATTAGAATCAACTGGTGGATAGGTGGATTGTACTACTACAATTTTGCCATTATTTGGCTTGCCAGAAACTGTAATCTTGCTTTCTCCATCTGGGAAGATCCTTAGCTCAGACTTGAGGTATTTTCCCTTTAGTTTTGATGCTATTTTTCTGGCAAGATCCTCTGAAGCTTTTCCACCTATTACTGTAAAATTACTCAACAAATGTCATCGAGTTGGGTGTTATTCTTAAGTTTTCAGCCTGATTTTAGGAGTATGTGAATAGTACGTACATAGTATGTGCTGCTGAACAAGCTGGAATTAAGCTAGAACTAGGTCAGAATAAAATCGAAAATCTCATTAGATTAGCGTCTAAGGATTGTCTTTCTTAAATTCCCTTTGAGCTAAATCAGATACAATGGTTTTCAAATCTTCAAACCTAGTTGAAATTGATTCTTTTAAGAATGCGTTTTCTGATGGTGTGGGCATTCTCTGAAATTCTTCTAAAAATCGTGTAAACAAAATTCCTTCTAAACATCCACAGTAATAATTTGAGTATGCTAAAAGGTATGAGTTGAAATTGCCTTCTTGTACAGCAAATGATTTGTAAACCATACCTCTAGGGGCGTCTTCAATTGCATTAATTCTCTCAATCGTTCCATCATAAGCAAAAGTAAGCAGTTCATCAATTACTATTTTTATGTCTAAATCAGTCATAAATAATGAACATACTCGAAATTGATTAACTTTATCCAAACCCAACATCTTAGCAGAAGTATAAATCGGAATTCTTATTAGTTAAATACCAAAGATCACATCAGATTTGAAAAAGCTACTAGTTTTTACACTATTACTTTTACTCCTACCATTTAGTCCAGCTTGGGCAGCTTATGACGGAAGTCACCTAAGAGAACCTGAAATTAAAATGACACCAACTTCTGGACCACCAGGAACCAAAATAACAATTACAGTTTCAAACTTTCCAGATATCTCAGACGAACCATATCCATATCCAGACTTTTACATATATCTGCCATTTGCAGCGGCTGCTGTAGGAACTAATGTACCAAGCCAGTGTGGTATAGAGATGTGTTTCCCAATTTACACATATGAAGAAGCACAGAAAAAAAACTTTGCAGACAAGACTATTACATTTACTCTTTTTGGTTTAACAAATCCAAAACCAGTCTACCTAGATGGATTACCTCACAGTGTTTGTGATATTATAGTAAACTCCAAAGTACAACAAAGCTATTCAGATGTATGTAATACAAAGAGTCAACCAGTAGGTGAGTATGAAATAAAACTTGCATGGGCTACAAAAACAAAACCTGATGAGCCATATTTTATCAAGACTCTAAAATTTACAGTAACTGAAGGTTCACCTCCTCCAGAACCTGAAGGTCTTCGTCTTGATCAAACTCTGATGGATCTCTATAAAGAAGGTGTGATAAGCGAACAAGAATTTGAAAATGAACTAAAAATACTTGGATATAGTGATGAAGAAATACGCCAAGCTAAAGCTGTCTTAGGAAAACTTCCACACCAAGAGAATGCAGAACCTCCTGCACCAGAGGAAATAAAAGAAGAATTAAAAGAGATTGAAGAACCCGAAGTACCTAAACCCATAGAAGAACCAAAAGAAAAGAACACTACAAAACCAGATGAAAAGATAGACACTACCCCACCACCTCCAAAAAGTGGATGTCTTATTGCTACGGCAGCATTTGGCTCCGAGATGGCACCACAGGTTCAGCTACTAAGAGAACTACGTGACAATACCCTACTAAAGACAACTTCAGGCACTGCATTTATGACTGGATTTAATTCAGTCTACTATTCCTTTAGTCCTACTGTAGCAGATTGGGAAAGGCAAAACCCGGTCTTCAAAGAAATAGTAAAGGCAGCAATTACACCATTAATTTCAACTCTTTCAATTCTTAACTATCTAAATATTAATTCTGAAGCTGAATTGATTACATATGGAATTGGAATAATTCTGCTCAATGCAGGTATGTATTTTGTTGCACCTGCCATTGTTATAGTAAAACTAAACTCACGTGCCAAAAACAAATACCACAAAGTTAGAAATTAAGCTAAGGCACATACAAAGACATTGGATCTAGTTTTTTCTGATATACATGCTGATATTGATGCTTTAGAAACAATTTTAGAAGTTGCTTCAAGTGATGAATTTACAAAAAAATATGGCAGTTTTGACAGAATAATAAACCTAGGAGACTTGCTTGAGAGAGGCAGTGCTCCAAAACAAGTTCTTAAAAGACTAGAATCTTTGCAAAAAAATCATCCAATTATTTCTGTAATGGGGAACCATGATGAAGCTTTTTTGTACCAACGACCAGTAAGTGGAAGTTCAATCGAAAGTTGGACAGCTCATCAGGCATTAAGCAAGGAGGATCTCTCATTTTTTGAACAAAACAATGACCAGACATTTGGCCAACAACAATTCATTGATAAAAAAAACCAACTTGTTTGCGTACATGGTGGACCACTTGATCCACAGAAAATCACCCCAAAAAATGTATATGACGAGGCTTGGTTGTACCAAAGAACATGGCAGAGAATCTCAGACGAAGAGTTTGAATTTTTTAGCTATTCTGGATATCACTACAAACCATCCTCTGCGTTTGATGAAGGAAAAAGCCTTCTTGGTAATTTTGTAATTTTATGTGGTCATCAGCATGAAGAAGCCGTTTTAGTGCAAAATAAAAAAATTCAAAATATTCTCTCCGATCTTGTAGTAACAAAGGAAAAAGTATCAGATTTTGTACTTGAAAAAAAAGAAATTGAGATTAACAAGTCAAGCAATTATCTAATAAGACTAGGCCTTGGTGGGCCAAGCGGATATTATGGAGCGGGGGTGGCAAAACCACACTTTGGAATAATTCAATATAATCCCAAGATAGTAACTCTTTTTACAGTAAAATGAGCGCAACAAATTCACTTCGGCAAGATCACATCCAAATTAGGCGACTAGAAAAGATCATAGTAAAGTGTTACAAGAAACTCTACGAAGGAAAAGATATTCCTTTCTCAGACATTGAGAAAATCACAATAATAATGGCGGAATTTCTAGACGCAATTCATTATTCAAAAGAAGAAGATGCATACTTTCCCTGTGTTGCAAGCTATGATTCTCTCAAAAAGGAAATTAGGGCATTCATGATAGAGCATGAGTTTGGCCGCAGAATAGCTAGAAGTGTAGCAACTCATCTACAAAGATGGAAGCAGGGCCAGGATGCAAGAGAGCCAGTAGCAAGATTTCTTAGAACATATGCCATATACCTAAACGATCACATTACAAAAGAAGAACATTTTTTTGATGTTGCAGAAAAAAAGATACTTTCAGCAGAAGAAGAAAAGATGATGTATGATGAGTTTAGATCAGTTACTGCTGTCACAACCAAAATTGATGATATGATAAAATCAATTACTTTACTTGAGGAAAAATCTTGGATGAAAGAGTCATGAAAAAATATCTAATATTACTCATACTCTTTTTATTTTTCTTTATTTCAGCAAATGCAGAACCAATCCCTAATTATTACAAACCATATGCTCCAATTACAACTGATAAACAAGTTTATAGCTGGACAGACAAAGTTGGAATTACAATAGATGCACCAAGCTGGAATGAAAACAAAAATGGAATAGACTCGATTGGAGACAAGCAAGGTTATTTTATCAAAATATCAACACACGGACACGATCTTGAACCATACAGGTTAGTAGAAACTTCAAAAAACAGTGGAGTGTTCACAGGTGAAATAATACTAACTGGATTTTCACATGATGCCAATGGCGATGGTGAAATAGACACCCAACCGCGAACTGTTGGTACAGGTCCGACAAGTGGTTTTCTAGAAGCAGACAGAGATGATGGAATTACCATATCATTTGAGTTTGCAGACGGCGTGGTTCTCACACAGAGTGCACAGATACGTTGGAATGAAGGTAAAATCAGTCTTGACAAACCATCGTATCTTCCACAGGAGACAGCAAATATACAGATTATCGATCCTGACATGAATCTAAATCCAGAAGCAAGCGACACCATTCCAGTTGAGATATCATCAGATTCTGACGTGGCTGGAATAACAATCGATGCAACAGAGACAAGTGAAAATTCTGGTATTTTTGTGGCAAATGTCTCCTTTACACCATACGATAGGTCTAGTGGAAACAGATTGCATGCAATTTTAGATGATAGACTATATGCAAAATATGTAGATCACACATTACCGTCGCCTTATAACACCAATGACGACTTTGACATAATAACAGAATCTGTACTTTCATCCAATACTCCATCAGCTGACAAAGTTACACTTGAAAATGTAATTTTGACAGACAGTTTAGGGATGACAATACAAGAACCAATGTTAGGACAGCAACTACAGGTAGTTGCAGAAATTGAAAACAAACAAGATTATGATCAACCCTTTGTCTACCTTGTTCAAGTAAAGGATTCTGCTGATACTGTTATGACACTTTCATGGTTTAAGGGGTCTATTACAATAAATCAAAAACTCACTGTATCACAGTCTTGGTCTCCAACTGAACCTGGTACATATACCATAGAAACTTTTGTGTGGAGATCTCTTGATAATCCAGTACCACTTGTGCAATCATCAAAAGCCATTTACAAAGTCATACAATAGAATTTTAGAAATTATTCTTTTACTTCAAAGATTGATTTAACTGCAGGAAATACATGGACCTCTATTTTCCCTTCTAACTTGCAAACCGCTTTCATATTACAGTTTAAGACTGCAGAATTATTATATATGATGTGATTAGTATGCAAACTATACATACCATGATGACTGGTCTTGCAAACTTGCGTGTGCACATTGCCCCCGTAGGCTTTGAGATAGACAGGATAGTACTCTCAGCTAAAAAGATGAAGGCAGATAAGGTCTGGCTTTTGATGCATGATGTTCCATCAAAAGATAAAGCTCGTGGTTATATGGAAAAGATCAAGACTGAGCTAAAAAAAGACAAGATCGAGGTTCAAGTAGTGTATTCAGACAGGTTTGATCCTTTTAAGATCTTAAAATCTGTTAAAGAAATAGTACAAAAAGAAAAAGAAAACGACATATTTGTAAATGTCTCTTCTGGATCAAAAATTCAAGCAATTGCATGCATGATGGCATGTATGATGTTTAAGGGAAAAAACAAACTGACACCTTACTATGCAGAACCCGAAAATTATGCTACTGTTAAAGGGGCTCAACTTTCTTCTGGACTAAAAACACTGGTCCAGCTTCCAGCATACGAAATTCATACTCCAAAATCTGTACTTATTCAAGCATTAAAAATAATAAAAGAACGTGGTGGTAGGATAACTAAAAAAGAAATGGCAGAACTTGCTTATGAAAATGGACTCTTAATAGTAAATGCAAGAGAAGAGAACTTCCAACAGGCAAGATTTGCAAGTCTTGATAAAAACATAATCCAGCCTCTTTTAAGAGATTGGAAGTTTGTTGAAATTGAACAAATAGGACGAAACCGCTGGATAAAAATTACACCAGAAGGACTGGGGGCAGAAGAATTTCTTACTTGACTTATGTAGTAAGCTCAGGTTTGAGAGTCCATGCAACAGCTAGTATGACAAATGGGATGGAAATCATGACAGTAATCTGCAAAATAATGAATAGCGGTCCTTGTGCTACGTTGGGATTTGTTATAATAAATGGCAATGGTAGGGTAATGACAAACCAGATCACAGAAAGCATCACGATTATTTCTAATTGCTTCTTTTTCTTTGGATTCACAAGAGGAAGTGCAGTACTGATGTATTAATTTGAATGGTCTGAGGTTTATTTAGTAGAGGCTCCACCATCCAAATGCTAAAACTGCACCAGTAATCCATGAGGAATCATCTGATACAAAATACAAAATGGCCTTGGCAACATCATCTGCAGTACTCATTCTGCCAATTGGATGTCCGGCAACAGCCATTTTTTAAATATTGATTTTTACTTGAAATATTTAGTTAAAAATTTACAAAGATATAAAAAAATTAACATGAAATGATAAATACTTGAAAGTCATATAGTGAAACATGCAGAAGGATGCAAAATCTACTGCTCGAATTGCGTAGTCCCGCAGAAATATAAATGAAATCCGGCCTTGGAGCCGATTCAAAGAGGAAATCTCTGCCCTTCTGACGGGGGGCTACGCCAATTATATTTTAATTAGATCAACGGATACACTGCCAAGTAAATTCCCATGAGGATTTATCTCAATTTTCAGCGGTTGATCCTCTAGTACTGGAATCTCCTTTTTACCAAAATACTCCCACGTATAATAAGTAGAAATTCCTGTATCATGTAATGTTCCATTTAACTGAAAATTTTCTGTAAAAGAAAAAGTTGTTCCTTTTAGGGAAATGGAAAGAATCTCAGGACTATCACCATTTGGTACAAAACTAAATTGATACGTTCCCTTTTGAATTGTAAAAGTGTCAGAAAAAATTTCATTAATGTAAAGTTTGGGATCTGCTAATGTTACATGATAGATAACATTTTTTTTTGAATTAGGTTCTAATGATAATCCTATTGCTATTGCAACAACAACTATAGCTGCAACGTATATTATTTTTTTCATGAAAATAAAAATAATTTTATTTTTAAAAAAATTATAGTTTTAGGGATTCCTTCAACCCCTTGTATCTGTTTCTTATAGTCACTTCGGTTACTCCTGCTGCCTGTGCAACATCTTTTTGTGTCTTGTTTTCTCCATTCATCACACAAGAAAGATACAATGCAGCTGCTGCAAGTCCCATAGGATCTTTTCCTGCTGAAATTTCAATTTCGGCAGCATCTTTTAGAATTAGTAGTGCTCTTCTTTTTGTTTTTTCACTTAATCCAGCTTTACTTGCAATTCTTGCTACGCATTTTATTGGATCCACAACAGGCATCTTCAGATCAAGTTCCCTTAGAAGTAATCTATAGCATCTTGCAACATCTTTTCTTTTAATATTAATTCCATTTGCAACATCAGTCAAAGTTCGTGGTGTTTCAGTATCTCTACACGCAGCATACAATGCAGCTGCAACAAGTCCAGGAATTGATCTTCCCCTTACTAGACCTTTATCCAAGGCTTTTCTGTAAATGTATGCTGTTTTTTCAATAACTGCATCCGAAAGAGCTAGTTTATCTTTTAATCTATCAAGCTCGCTAAAGGCCTGCCTGAAGTTTCTGTCTACCGGTTCATGAACTTGGCTTCTACTATCCCAAGTTCTAAGACGTTCTATAGTACTTTTCATAGAAGCAGAGAGCGGTTTTCCAGATGCATCCTTATCTGCTGGACCAATAATAGTTGCAAGCCCCATATCATGCATTGCAAGTGAGGTGGGAGTTCCAGTTCTACTTCGGTCCTCATGTTCTTCTTTTGAAAATGATCTCCATTCAGGACCTGATTCTTCTACTCTTTCAGTGAGGACAAAACCGCAATTTCCACAAAACATCTCTCCAGTTGTGCTGTCAGTCACCATTGGACCTTTTCCACAACGTGGACAACGACCGCCACCAGAACCAAAAGTTTCACGCGTCATCTTATATCTAATAAAAGTTTCGATCGTAGGACAATAAAAAGATTTAACTATTACCGTTAATTCTATATTTTTAATAAATTTGTGGTTATAATATAAATTTTTTAATTAATATAGAATTTTATTAAGATTATTTTAATTATTTAATTATCTCTAGAATCCACTCTTCAGATTTATTAATTTGATTCTTAATTGGTCTTCAAAATTTATTTTATTATGTAATACATTTTTCTGAAAAAAGCTTTTTTGATTACAATGAGACAACCTTAATTTGTTGATCCATATTACTAAAAACATTCAAACGATTTAGAAAATAAAATTAAACAAATTTTTCCTTAAAGGTGTTAAAGCAAATACTTAAATACAATTTTTTCAATTCACAGGCATTAAATAAAATGGAAAAATGTCCACTTTGCTGTGAGTTTCAGCAGTCAACTAATGCACTGGAAATTCACATAAAGAAAATCCATCCGCAGAGAAATAGTATACAACTGACGAACTAATCTCTGGTCTGAGGATTGATTGGAAGGATATATCCAAATTAGGTTATAGACAATTTATCCAAATAGATTATCCAGCATTTTTCTTTGCAAATTCTAAAACCTAAATTTTGTAGTTTGTTAGCTAAATTTAGCGTACAGTGAACCTCATTTCACACCTTGAATTAATAACCAATTTTTTGACTGCTTAGCATGACAGGCTTTGTTAAAAGTTGGACCAAACCACAGACACCTAGCATTGGTGAACGATTCAATGATGCACTACATCCAAAAGGTCCATTAAAACCACGATTAGAGACAGCAGTAAAAAAACTGCAGACTCAGATTTCTAAATTAGATGGGATGGTAATAAAACTAAAACAGAAAGATGAAAAACTTTTCAAAAGGATTGTTACTGCAACACAACAACACGATACAACAGCAAGTAGAGTTTTATCAAAGGAACTTGCGGAAGTTCGTAAAGTTACCAAACTCTTAAGCAACGCAAGAATGGCTTTAGAACAAATCGAACTTAGATTAACAACATTCCATGATCTTGGAGATACTGTAATAACTATAATGCCAACCATAGGCCTGATGAAGAGTTTAAGATCATCACTAGTCAGATTCATGCCAGAGGCAGACCAAGAACTTAGTGGTATGACAGAGATGTTGAACGGTCTTATGACAGACACCTTCCACAATGGAGACTTTGGAATAGATTCCGAATCAACAAATGAGGAATCAGAAAAGATTCTCCAAGAAGCAGCCGCAGTGGCAGAAGCAGCAATAAACGACAAGTTACCCTCTATGCCTTCTGGTCAATCGACTTCAGCACGCTACATCTAGACTACACTACGTGATAATCTATAACGTAGGTATCCTCTAAATAAAATAAATGACAGCGCTAAAATAATAGCAGCAATCAAAAACAAATTTGTATATCCAAGCAAATTTGTAAGCTCTCCTGTCACTATAGCTCCAGCAAATACACCAATTCCTGTGATTGAACTGTTCACTCCAAGATATTTTCCTTCAAAACCCTGCGGAATACTTTTAAAAAAAATAACAGAACTCGCTATACTAAAAATGGAAAACGCTACTACCATTAAACATACTGAAATAATTGACACTACAAAAATGCCAGTTCCTAACATGATGGGGAGAACCAACCCTGCAATAAGAACAGCAATTATTCTTGGTGCATATGAGATCAATATGGCACGGTCCTCTCCTAATTTAGATATCAATCTGGGTGCAAAGAAAAAAATTGCAATCATTGTAGATGTTTGAATTGCATAAATCAAAAAAACAGTTGAATCTGTAAAGCTGAAATGTTTTAGAAATGGTGTATAAGCTGTAAAATAGATATTACTTCCAAAATAGAAAAGAAAGTTTGCTAAAAACAAGATTCCTATTTCATGTGAAACTTTTCCTTTGAAAATTGAAATTATGTGCTTATAATCATACAATTCCAAAATCCTAGGAAATATGAGATGAAAGTGAGTAAAACTATAGCTTAACCCATGTATTGAATGAGCAATACTACTTCGCTCTAGATGGAAACGTGATTCCTTAATGGTTGTGGTAAATACTAAGGCAAAACCAGTCGATATGGCACAAATCAAAAAATATGGGCTCAAATCGAAATACACACTCCAGATTGTACCAATTATCATAGCACATAACATTCCAAAAGTTGCAATTATTGAAGTTCTTGCAAATAACCAACTCCATTGATTTTTAGGAGCTGATTCCATTACCAGTAAATGTGTTACCGGATTCTTTCCCACTAAGAAGAATCCAATTATTGGTGAAATAATAAAAAGCATGGTAAGATTTCTTGTAAAGTATAACCAAATACAACAAAGTATTATAAAAAAAAATGAAACAAGAAGAACCGCTCGTCTTACATGAAATCTATCTATTACTTTGCCCCAAAATAAGGAACCAAATGCAGCTGCACCATAATGAAGTGCAGCTACTAACGAAACTTCACTTATGTCTCCTCCAAGAAATATTACATACAATGGGATAACTGTACGTAAACCCTCTGCTGTTATCTGCGATGGAAGAAGATACCAAATCCATTTTCTGCTAGGTGATAATGACATTACTTTGGATAATTACACGCTGGCAGATATTGTATGATACATTTGAATGATTTCTACAGTTTTGTTGATTTTAATTTGATAAATTTGTATTTTTGAAGGGGAAAAATATCATCATGCAGAGCGTGTTGTAGTAACACGCCAAAGCTTTTGATGGGATCCAATGGATCCAAAAGCCCATGTTGACCTTTGTCAACAATTCTTGGGAGTTTTTCATCCCATAGTAGCTTCATCTTCTGCGGAAGGATTTTTCCTTGACCGCATGCTTTTGACTGCATGACTCCTATCTTGGGAGGATGTTCCTTTGATAGGGACAAATAATACGTGATAAAATTATTTAAGTTTTACTCAAAGAAAATTATTGAAATATGATATTTTTTAGATAATATAAAGAAACTATATGATAATCTGGGTTTTCTTGTAATTTATTGAATGAACATTTTTATGAATGTAGTGCACAGGAAATGCATAACAAGAGAAATCGACCTTTATCAAATGATTTACGAATCAAACTTAGAAAGTAAGCTAGAACAGATGCTGATAGGTTTAACTAAAGATAATTCCTCTCAAAAAGTAAAAGATGTAATACACAAGTTTTTGCTTTATGTCCAACATGCATCTGAAAATTTTTGGGTAACTTTTCATAAATCAAAAACATATCAAGAAAGATTAGAATGCTATTATCAATTTACAAAGAATCAATGTCTAGCAACTGAAGTTTTAATACGTGATTTGAATTCTATATCTGATGACGATGAAATAAAAGAAAATCTTAATGCAATCCTAAAGGAAGGTTTTACTTTTTAACTAAATGTGCTTTCCATCTTTGATTTGGATTCTTTAAAGTTCTTTATCTTATTGCCTTCTTCATCTACTATGTGATCAATTGATGTGAGTTTTTCACGTAAATTATTAATTATTATGGCTACATCATCTGCCTCCTTTTCTACATCTGACCTCTTCTGAGATAGGTTCTTGATCCCCTGTTTTTCCTCATCGATGTATTGAGTTACTTTGTTCAACTTTTCCTTCAGATTTTTAATATCGACTGATTCATCTTCAATATTTTTTTCAAGTTTGGTACGTTTATCTTTTAGATTTTTTATCATTAATCCAACATAATCTATTGCCTCTTCAAGTTTGGCTCGTTTATCCATGAGCAATTTTATACCTATGTCATCACCTGACTGACTCATACTGACTTGTTCAACACGTTCGGGTATTTTTATTTGTTCAATGTTAGGTATTGACTCAACAGGAACGATCTTTTCTGTCATGACATTACCCGCATCATCTTGACTTCTCTCAGGCGAAAGTTCTCTAAACTTTTCTAGGTTTTTTTTGAACTTTTCGAACATATTATATAAAATAATGTAATTTGCAATATATAAAAAGATAATAGATATAGAGTTGACATAATTTTAAACTAAAATTGTTAATTTTACTATTAAATTATAACTAAACTTCCCAGATTGTTAAATTAATCTGCTGATCAGATTTTATAGGGTTATGGCTTAAGGTAGAGCAGAAAGGAGGTGCAACGATGAGCTATAACGAAGGCGGTTTTGGGGAAGGCTCTGATAACGGAGGATATGGCGGCGGTAGACGATTTGGTGGCGGTAGACGATTTGGTGGCGATAGACGATTTGATGACAGGCCAAAACCAGTAGAAACCGGAAAAGAATATGATGTATCTATAACGGAAATTAGTAGAAAAGGAGACGGTATCGCAAGAGTAGATGGTTTTGTGATATTTGTCAAAGGCGGACAAGTAGGGCAGAATACAAAAGTAAAAGTCACCCAAGTTGGGGGACGATTTGCTACCGCTGAAGTAATTGGAGAAGGTTCTCCACAACCAGCGGAATCTACTACTGAATAAAACAGGCCGTACAAACCAAAAACTAATTTTCCCCTTACTTTTTCTTTATTTTATAATTGCGCAGTTTTTTCTTTAATGAGTTTTACAATTTTTAACTTTTTTATTATATCCATATTTGGTTCTATTGTAACATAAACTGTTTTTCGTTTAGGATACACAACAATCTGGGTAACCTTTTCACGCTCAATATGAACATAATCTACTTTTCCTAGACTTTTATTAAACTCATTTCGTATCTTCCTTCTTAATGCGACTTGTTTGCAAAAATACTCTTCTTCCTTTTGAGATTTTAATGATGTCTTACCCTCTTTCATTATCGACTCTGAAATATTTCCTTTCAGATCTATAATTGCAGCAAATCTCATTCCTGGATCTATCGACAAAATATCTTCAACGATCGGAATTAAATCAATTTTATGATTCTTGTTTTTCAAGATGAAATGCCAATTTTAGATTCGATAAATATACCTTGTTCTTAATGTAACGTTCTACGAAAGATCACGATCTTTTGTTTCTGGATTAAGGAGAGTGCCTATAAGCAAAATTACTGCACCAAAAATTATATTCACGCCTAAAGCCAATGGAATAAACTCACTTTGGACCAAAGAGATCAAGCTTAATGCAATTAGAGGAGACCATGAACCAACTATTAGACCGCCATTGTAAGCAAAACCTGCAGCACTATTCCTAACCTCAGTTGGAAACCTTTCTGAAAAAAAGGCAGGTATGGGTCCAGAAGCTGTAGAAACAACAAAGACGTAAATCGCTACAAAAAGGATCATATGCGATATATCTTCTCCAAGAATTCCGTAAGCAATTGGAATTACCAAAATAATTGATGCTATTGCAAAGAAGATCATAGACTTTTTTCGTCCTACTCTTTGACTAAGCCAACCAGTAAAGATCATTCCAAGCCATGAAGAAAGTGTTGCAAAAATCATTATCGGTGCGAGATCTGTTCTTTCTATATCCCCAAACTGCTGTAGAAAAGTGGGTAAAAATCCTACTGAACCATGGTACATATAGACAAGACCAGTCATCACAAAAACGCAAAGAAAAAATGCTTTTCTGTGTTGCTTGCCAAAAACAATTTTTCGGAGCGGTGTCTTTTCCAGCTTATGCGTTTGTTGTTTTTCAAGCCAAAGAGCTGATTCATCCATTCTAAATCTAATAAAAAGAGCTATGAAACCAGGAATAATGCCTGTAAAGAAAAGCACTCTCCAGCCCCATTCCATAAATGCTTCTCCCACAAAGATTACAGTTATTATCTGGAATCCAATGGATGCCAACACAAAACCAAAAGAAAAACCGCTTTGTAAGAAACCAGACAAGAGCCCTCGCTTTTGCTTTGGTACACTTTCCATTGTTATTACAGCTCCACTGCCCCACTCTCCACCTGCAAAAATTCCTTGAATCATTCTTGTCAAGATCAGAAGGATTGGCGCTAGTCCACCAACCATAGCATAAGTTGGCAAAAGCCCTGTAACAAAAGTAGCAATAGAAAATCCCAAAATCGTAATAATCATAGATTTTTTTCTTCCGAACTTGTCACCATAAATTCCAAAAATTGCTGCTCCGAGCGGTCTCATGATAAGCGTGATGCTATAAGTGGCATATGTTCCAAGTAAGCTAATGATAGGATCTTCCGATGGAAAAAAGATCGGGCTTACAGATGATATTACAAGTAACATCAGTACAATATCATATCCATCGAGTGACCATCCAAGGAACGAACCAGCAACTATGGTTCTTTGACCTTTGGTTAGGGAAGACATTTTTTCTTGCATATTACAAGATTGACTTTGTATTGTAGTTTTGTTTTAGATTTGATGATTTTTAGGTATTGAGCGAACTATATAGTTCACATGTCGTATATAGAACAGAGATTTAACTATGTAAATTTGACACAAACTATGCCTCAGTGGATGTCATGGTTAAAGTCTAATGAAAAAGAAATTCTTGGAATCTTAAATAATCTTGCTTGCAAAGCAGAAGAAGTATCAAATCTACTTGCTGATTTATTCGCAAACTTTGATAAATTAGAGGAAAATCATGCAAAGATCAGAAGATTAGAAAGAGAAGCAGACGAACTAACACACTCTGTTTTTGAAGAGTTAAACAAAACTTTCATCACCCCATTAGACAGAGAAGACATTTCAAGAATTGCATCAAAGACAGATGATATTATAGACTACATAGAAGGAATATCTGGCAGGATTATCAACTTTAGAATAAAAACATCTCCACCTTACATGTTTGATATGGCTAAGGAACTCACAGTAGCGACAAAAGAAGTTAATTTTATGATTACCCGATTAAACAATGTAAAGGCAGACAAATCTATAATTGATCATTGCAGAAACGTCAGTGAATCAGAGCACCGAGTTGATGAAATTCATCGTAAAGCGGTAGGTGAATTATTTGATACAAAAGATGTAGTTACAATAATTAAAATGAAAGAGATCTATGATGCATTAGAAACTACTTCTGATAGGTGTCAAGATGTTGCAGACTCTATTGAAGACATTGTTCTAAAATACACTTAGGTTTTTATCATGTATGAACTCGCAATTGGAGCAATTCTCGTAGCTTTATTTTTTGATTTTATAAATGGTTTTCATGATGCTGCAAATTCCATTGCAACTGTGGTAGGTACAAGGATATTGAGACCACTTCAAGCAGTCACTCTTGCGGCAGCTGCAAACTTTGTTGGACCTTTTATTTTTGGAGTTGCTGTTGCAACTACGATAGGAAAAGGAATTATCAACCCAGACTTTGTAACAGTTTACATAATTATTGGAGCACTAGTTGGTGCAATTACTTGGAACCTAATTACATGGTTATTGGGTCTACCATCATCAAGTAGCCATGCTTTGGTAGGAGGTGTATTAGGTGCAGGCATAGCTGGTGCTGGCATGCACGCAGTGATTATCGGCGGATTAGAGAAAACTGTCATTGGTATTATAGTATCGCCAGTAGTTGGTCTTGTTACTGCATTTCTACTAGCAACCCTCCTCATCACTTTATTTGCTAGAAAGAGACCAAGTAAGGTAAATTCTGTCTTTGGCAGGTTGCAGCTTATTTCGTCAACCTACTTCTCACTAACTCATGGAGCAAATGATGGTCAAAAGACCATGGGAATAATTGCATTAATTTTACTAACAGAAGGCGTGATTACTAACTTTGAAGTACCATTCTATGTTATTTTTATGGCAGCACTTGCAATTAGTCTTGGAACATTTTTTGGTGGCTGGCGAATTGTAAAAACAATGGCAGTAAAAATAACACAATTAAAACCATACCAAGGTTTTGCAGCAGAAACAGGTGGTGCGTCGATCCTTGCGGTTCTTGCTCATTTTGGAATTCCTGCAAGCACAACCCATGCAATTTCAGGGGCAATTATGGGGGCAGGAGCAGTAAAACGTATTTCTGCGGTAAGATGGGGAATTGGGAAGAGAATCATCTGGGCTTGGATAATAACTATACCGGCCAGCGCTGCCGTAGCTTATGTTAGCACACTAATCATACATACTTTTGTTTAATCTAGACGATCCAATATTTCATTAACTTCGGTAATCTCTTTGCATGTGGGCTGGCTACCCAAAAAGGTCAGAGTCGTTTGGTGCGTCGGGTTTTAATTCCGTAATAAGGGAGGTCAATCGGTTAGGCCTCCACATCTTAATAAGAGAAAAAAAGAGTCAGGAAACTGGCATTTTATACTATTACTCTTCCTACATACGAGAAAATTCATACCGAGATCTCCTTTCCCCCGCTTCGTAATTTGCAACATTTTACCCATTTCATACACTAAAACAGCCGTTCCGCTAGGCGTTCCGCTATGGTGTTTCAAGGTGTCCCTCATAATACATCCATTCCATACAATGGCATGTCAAAACAACAATACAGATCAGAAATGGGCATAATTGCCGATATTTTGGGTGTGACGATGGATGGTGGTACACAGGGGGTAATTGTGTCTGCCATATCTAGAAGGGCAAACCTGTCACATTATGCAGTGCTTGACAAGTGCCAAAAGCTAATAGAAGCAGGTTTGGTGGATTCAATGAAAGATAATAGAAATCGTCTCTTTGTGATAACCGAGAAGGGCATCAAATTCTTTCAGGAATTTCAAAAGTTCCAGAGTCTCGTACAAGCAATGAACCTAAGGTATTAAAAAATGGAACAAAGACTCGAGTTAGCCCAGGCAGAGTATGCAAGACAAGAAGGAATGATTTTTGTAAGGATTACTAATATCCTGATAATAATGGTAAGAGCTCCTTTGATAGCAGTATGTTTTGTGCTAGTCACCTTAGCATCTATACCGCAAAATACCTTTGGGGTATCAAAAGTTCTAGATTTCACAATTGATACAGATGGTACTACGCATGTCTTCTATTCTACTGAAATAGATCCTTTACAACCCGACTTTACAATGAAACTTTTTGGAAAAAATATTGATAACCTAGTGGCACAGGACGAAAACGACCTCTTACTTTCTAGTCAAATTGATGGAAACAACGTAATTATTGAAACCTTAGGCGCTTCTCAAGTAAAAATCGATTATGATACAGCAGATCTGGTTACAAAAAATGGAAAGATATGGTCATTTTCTATTGATTCATCATCTGATTACTCTGTGCTCTTACCCAAAAATACTGTCATTGTAGGCATGAATGCATTTCCGCTTAACATGCAAGTTGTAGATGAACAATCACTCATTTTACTCCCTGATGGATCTGCAGAAATTAATTATATCTTTGGAGTTTTAGGAACTACACAGACTGCAACTCTTGCAATAGAAAAAGCTCGAGATTTAATTGATAATATTAATGCAGAGGAAATTAAAACACCACTTGCATCTTCAAAACTTGAAGAGGCCATTTCTGCATTTAATGAGAACAAATTCTCAAATGCAGAAATCTTGGCTAATGAAGCAAAAAACCTTGCTATTCAAGAGCAAAAGATAGCGCTTTCAAATAATGAATCAAAACCAGATAATAATCCTCTGTCTTCTTTAGGCGGTACTATTGTAACGACTGCAGCTACCATTGGTACAGTAGCAGGAGCAATAATAACGATTTCACTTTTCATCAAAAGAGCAAAATCTGCAATTAAAAAAACTGTAGAACTCTTACCAAAGAACGAAAAGATTGTACCTGCCAACAAAGAAACAATTTTTAGACTTAAACCAGAATTACGTCAGGAAGACAAAGACATGATATCATATATTTCAGAAAATGGTGGCCAAGTTTATGAAAGCGAATTACGAAAAAAATTCCTTCTTCCGCGTACTACTACATGGCGTGCAGTAAAACGTCTTGAAAGGGAAGGGATTATAGAAATAGAAAAAATAGATCAACAGAACCTCATAAAATTACGAAAAACTTTGGAGGAAAACCAAGAATGAAACTATTAGCATTTATTCTATTTACTTTAGTTGGAAGTATGATACTCACCATTCCAATGCAGGCTTACGCTGATGCACAACTTGATTCATTACTTAGAATCGCAAATCAAGCAAGAGATAACATAAAGATCAGATTATCTCAACTTGAAATAGTACCAAACGAAATTAGCAAAATCTATGAACAAGCCTCTGCAGAGACAGATGAACTCGAAAAATCGGTTTTAAATGCTGATGTTGCTACTGCAAAACAACACTTTCTCTCTGCAATGAAATTGTTTAAGGAAGCAAGTGATCATATGTCATCCTCTACTCAAACTGATGAACCTAGATTAGAAACTACAATTATTAGAATAGAAAATGATGCAAACAGACTCAAGGCATTAGCAACTAAGAACAACATTGAAATTGATTTCGTAGAATTTGATAATCTAATTCAAATTGCAAAGCAAAATTTGGATGCAGGTAACATAGATGAGGTGAACAAGACATTAGGAGTTGCAAAACAGTTTATAATTGGTGCGTATAATTCCATTTCCGAAGTAGCAAAACAAAGAACATCAGATAGAGCTAAGGCTTTTGCCGCAAAACAAATTGAAAATCTTGACAAATTAATTACTCAAGCAGAAGATCTCGAATTGTCGCAAGACATTATAGATAATCTGCAAATTGCTAAGGAAAAGCTTTACAAAATTTCTGATCCAAGCCAGATAGTAAAACAAACAAAAGTAATCAATCCATTTAAAGAAAAACTCAGCACATCAACGATTAATAGATTAAATGCTATTACCCATCAATTTGAGTTAAAAGTTGAAGATTTGAATAAAAACTTACAAGATGATGATTCTAGAACCAAGATAAAAACTGTAAACGATATGATTGTGGAGTTAAAGCAGGTTGTTTTAGACGGCAATCTCAAAGATGCATTACAAAAAATAAACTCAATAAATGAAATTTTTAACAGTTTAAAAGTACAAACTTCAATGACAACTGATACGTCAAGTTCGCCCGAGAGAACAGACTTTACAAATAAAATAACAAAAAATACTGATTCAAAATTAGATAGAATAAAAGCAAAAATTCAAACCCTTGAGGAAAAACTAAACAATCTTTCTGAAATAGTAACTGATAATGAGATTGCTATAAAGTGGGTTAAACGAGGGTTTTCCCTTCTTGAAAATGCCAAACTCCAAATTGATAAATCTCCAGAAAAAGCAATGAGTACATTAAACGAGATTGATAAAATTATTCTTATGATTCAAAAAATAACAACTTAGCACGTACTGATATTAATAGAAATCATTTTTATTCTAACCAAAGCTTACAAAAACTTCATATACGTTTTTCATAGCTACAATCCGCATGGCTTCTAAACAAATCTCTGTCGGTATAGGAATTCCGATGATTATAGTTGGCGCAATACTTGCCGTTTTGCTGGCTCCAACACAAATCGATATCAAAGAAACAATAGAATTTGTAGGAAGTCTTATTGGAATCCTTGGCGTTGTAATATTCATTTCAGGACTATTTGTTAAAAAAACAGAGGAAATTACAACCTAATTAGATCATTATTAATCCAATTGAATAAATATTGAAAAATCAAAGATCATTTGCTTGAATGTAAGACTATTTGAGATATTTACTTCTGTGGAAGGAGAAGGAATACTGTATGGAACAAAAACACTTTTTGTGAGACTTGCAGGCTGTCCTTTCAAATGTTTTTATTGTGATACAAAAGACTCTCTACCATTAGATTCTGGAAATGAATACAGTCTTGAAGAAGCTTGTAAACTCATAGAAAAAAAACTAGAAAAAAACACTTACAAAGTAAATTTTACAGGTGGTGATCCACTCGTACAATCAAATGCAGTATTAGAAATGGCAAAATTTGTCAAAACAAAAAATATCCCGACCTATATTGAATCCTCTTGTTATGATTCGAAAAAATTTGCTGAAATACTTCCATATTTTGATTACATTAAGATTGAATTCAAGACACAAGATTCAGAGTTTGTAGATCTTCAACATTATTCTAAGCTTTTAGAAAATGAATTACAATGTCTTACCTTTGCTATAAATTCTAATAAAACTACCTACATCAAAATTGTTATTAACTCAAAAACTGAGCTTGCGCCATTCAAACAGCTAATTGAGAAGGTTTTTAATATTATTTCAGAATCACAAATTGCAGGATTTATAATACAGCCAAGCTATGGTATTGCAGAACCGAGTTTGAAACAGCTTTTCAATTTCTATGATTATGTTTATCCTTTTTATAAAGAAGTTCGTATAGTTCCACAACTTCACAAATTGATAGGTGCACCATAATGGACAAAAATAGAGTTAAGCGACTAATAAGAGAGTTGATTGCAGAGATAGGAGAAGATCCTTATCGAGAGGGACTTGTTGATACTCCAGATAGAATTGCTAATATGTATGAAGAGATCTTCAAAGGTTACGAAGCAGAGTCTGAATTATCTGTCAAGTTTTCTGAAAATTCTGATGTTGTAATAGCAAAGGACATACAATTCTATTCCATGTGCGAACATCACATATTGCCTTTCTTTGGGAAAATTGCAATTGCCTATTCTCCAAATGGTAAAGTTTTTGGAATTTCAAAATTAGTGCGATTGGTAGAAAAATATACAACAAGACTTCAAATCCAAGAAAGAATAACGAAAAACATTGCTGATGAATTATACTCAGAGGGAGTAAAAGGAGTAATAGTGATAGCAGAAGGTGAACACCTCTGTATGAGGATGCGTGGAGTTAGAAACGATGCAAAAGTAACTTCGATCACATATAGAGGAATTTATGAAAAAAAGGAAGCCAGAACAGACATAATTGCACTTATTCATAACAATAGTTCTGAGACAAGAATAATCTGATCCTTCATAAAATTAAATAATAGCATCTAAATCACGACAAATATGGGCGTCCATAATAATGTACATGTACCAAAAGAATCATTTCCCAAATTCTTATGGTATGCTATAGAATTCTTTATCGTTGTTGGAGTTTCAGTAGGCATTGCTATGAATTCGGTTAATTACTTTACAGAAGTAGGTTTTAAAGAACAAATGACTAATTGGATATTCTGGGCTATATCTGGCGGAGTTTTCCTTGTCTATTACATACCAATTCGAACACTTATTTTCAAAAAACCTATCTTAAAAAACATCTAACTAGATCTTATAAACAGTTTTATCGATTATTCTCGCTTTAGCAAAAGCATACTTTCTGTTATTACAAGATTCACATCTTCCACAATGAATCTTTGTGTTTGAATAACAACTCCATGTATCAAAGAGCTTATCCCCAAGTCTTTTGTATCCCATTTTTAACAGATCACTTTTTGAAAATCCAATTCTATATGGACTCCAAATAGTAATCTTTTTTCTTAAACCCAATCGGATCCCATCAATCTCACCAGAGTTGAAAGCTTTCTCAATCTTCTTAGAAAATTCAGGTCTACAATCTGGATATTGTTTATCCCCTTTATGTGCCCCATAAATAACCAGTGTAGCACCCATAGCAAAGGCCCATGCGGAGGCAATTGAAAGAAAAACTGCATTTCGTATAGGTACAACTATGGTATAATCAAATCTTTGTGGAATATCTATTTTTGAGTTAGTAAGAGCATTTGTCTTTGCATAAAGCTCTTTCATGAATTGTATGTTGACAATTTTATGATCTTTTAAATTCAAAATTTTTGCAAAATGTTTTGCTACTTGGATTTCTTGATTTGCTCTCTGACCATATGAAAAAGTAATTCCATAGAGTTCGTATTTTGGTTGTAGGTAGGCAGCTGTACAAACAGAATCCAAACCGCCACTGAAAATCAATACTGCTTTTTTCAATTCAGATGTTTCCTTCTAAGCTAAATAAATTGCTTGATTAAGCAATAGCAAGAAGTATAGCACCACCCAATATTACTAGAGCTCCTATAGAGATACGTACGATCCCCTGTCTCCTAATTACTTCTTTAAAATAAAACATTCCCCATGATACAGCAAAAAGGGTAGCAGTCTGGGCTATTGGGAATGCTATTGTTATACCTATTAGACCTACAGCAATTAAAACGGAAAAACTACCAAGATTAAAAAGACTTCCAGAAATTATTCCTGCAATTGTTTCCCTTTTAATGAATTTTCTTGCAAGTAAAAACATTGGTATGCCAATTACAAAAATTGAAAGGCTTGACGAAAAAAACCCAGACTGAAGAGTTTGTGTTACTTGCATAGGAATAATGTAAGTACCTCCTATCAAACCAGACGCAATAGCTACAAAATATCCTCTTTTTTGTATGTAAGAGCCTTTTTCTCCATTTACAACAAGTTGCAATCCGACCAATAGTAATCCTATTGCAGTTAATGCAAGAATTAAAGAATCAAAAGTTTCATTAAAAAATGCAGTTCCCCATACAAATGATGAAATAATGCTAGACCCAGCAAGAAGTGGAGATGTTCTTGCAAGACCAATTAATCTTACAGAATAAAGGGCAAGTAAATTTGCTATTGTCCATATGACACCACCCACAAGACCGCCTAGCTGAATCTCAAAACCCCAAAAATATCCTACAGGGATAGCAAAAAGTAATACACCTATTGAAGTAGCACCTTGTAATTGCCAAATATTTTTAATACCAACTTTTCTTACTGGAACAAAAAAAGTTCCCCAACTTATAGCTGCAAAAGCAGCAAAAAACAAACCCAGATCTGTCAAGTAGCTCCTTTGTAAATTGTGTAATATAACTCAGTTTCGTTCACAATGTAAGTTTTGTAAAGTTTAATTTCCAGAATATAGAGTTTCATTCAATGTCACAATATCTTCAAGTAGAAAAAGATGGGGAGATAACCTTAATCACAATTAACAGGCCTGACAAACTTAATGCTTTGAATCTTGTAGTTATGGATGAATTCATTACAGTCCTAGATAGTCTAGAAAATGACACATCCAAAGTGATCATAATTACCGGTGCGGGGCAAAAGGCATTCTCTGCTGGTGCTGATATTGAATATATGAGTAAAATTGGATCAGTTGAAGCAGAAAAATATGCCTTACGAGGACATGAAGTACTAAACAAAATAGAGAGCATTGAAAAACCTGTTATAGCAGCAATAAACGGCTATGCACTTGGTGGTGGATGCGAACTTGCTCTTGCATGTGACATTAGATTTGCTTCCTCAAACGCACAACTTGGACAACCAGAAGTTACAATAGGAATATGTCCTGGGTGGGGTGGCACACAAAGACTATTACGAATTATAGGTCCTGCAAGAGCAAAAGACTTGATCTTTACAGGACGGAAAATTGTGGCTGAAGAAGCTCTTTCTATGGGATTAATAAATAAGATATTTTCAATAGAAAATTTAATTTCGGAAGCTAAAGTATACGCAAAAAACATAACAAAAAATAGTAGTTTTGCAATTGGTAAATCAAAAATGCTTGTCAATCGGGGAGTTGATGCAAACCTTGATACTGGTTTAAAACTTGAAATTTATTCTTGGTCTTTATGTTTCTCAACAAAAGATAGAGAAGAAAGAATGAGAGCATTTTTAGAAAAAAAATAAAACTATACTTTAATTGCACCCTTGCTTGGTCTACAAATAACAGTGCTGCATTTTGTTTTTGCAGACATGAATCCTTTTTCCATAGCGCTGCAGATCTTTTTAGGATTGGATGATCTTGAAGTAAAAGCTATGATGGATGGACCTGCTCCACTTATTGTAACACCTAATGCTCCAGCATGAAGTGCGTTTTCCTTTACTTGATTAAATCCTGGTATGAGATGCTGCCTTGCAGGTTCTATGATAATATCTTTAATAGAACTTCCAATTAGTTCTACATCTTTTTTCATAAATCCAGCAACAATTGCAGCGGCATTAGATAGATTACGAACAGAATCTGAAAGTTTAACTTGTTTTGGTAAGACACTTCTTGAAACCTGGGTTTTTTTCATTGGAATATCAATCTTAGGAATTGCAACACAAAGTACAAGTTCCTTGGGGGGTTCTATTTTTATGACGTCAAAAGGATCTGTTCTAACAATAACAAAACCGCCAAGTGTAGAGGCTGCAACATTATCATAATGAACAGAACCAGCACTAGCTCTTTCTCCTATCCCAGCAAATTTTACAAGTGTATTTGAATCAAGATTGAGATTAAACAAAGCATCAAATGCTACTGATGCTGCAGCTGCAGAAGCAGCACTACTTCCCATCCCAAATCCAACAGGAACTCCTTTTTTGATTTTTAAAACAACACCCGATTTTATCTCAAATTTTTTTGCCATTTCCTTTACTACTAATCCAGCAGAATTTTTTTCAGGAACTAGAGGAATTGTGTCAGAACTTTGAATTTTTATTCCGTGATCACTCTTCTCAAGATACACTTCATCGTAATACGCATCTAATGCTAGACCAAAGACATCAAAACCAGGGCCCAAATTTGCAGTAGAAGACGGAGCCCTTACAACAACACTGGAAACCAATTAATCTTCTATCTCCTCTCCCAAATTAAGAATTCTGCTTAATGCTGCTTCTAGGTTTACCATTCCTTCTCCAGTTGCATTAGAAATTGGAATGAGTCCTTGAGAAAAACCACCCATATTCAAACCTCGTAAAATATTAGTTACAAGTGTATAATTCTCACCGTCTGATTGTTTTGCAAGTGCATCTTCTAGGCTTTTTACGTCAGTTGACCATTTCAATACTGTCTTAAGCTTATCTTCAATAAGATCCGTCTTTGTTAAAACATTGATATGCGATAAATTGAGTCTTAGTTTTATTGACGTAGCAAGAAGTGCAATCGAAACAAAATTAGTTGGTGTAGTTACTAACACTCCGTCGTGCAGAAATAAGGCAACTTTTTGTTCAGACACAAAGTTTTGCATAAAAAATGGGCCGCTGGTTCTATATGCAAAAAGCTCTATTTGACCAGGAGTATCAACAATAAGATAGTCTGGATTCACATTATCAACATCATTTTGAATTTGGTCTATTTTTGATGCAATGAGATCATTCGCCATTATTATAGCACCATTTGGACCCAAATCATATTGTCTCATTATAGATACAATATCTACGTAATCTCTAACGTCGACATCACACGTATATGGAAGATTTTCAACCCCTGGATCTAAATTTAGCATTCCAACAAAAGCACCATTTGTTGTGTAATAATCAAAGAGGCCAGATGCAAGTAATGATTTTCCAGCTCCTGCGGTACCTAGAATAAAAATAGTTTTCATTTTGCTGACTATATTTCATGTTGAGCTTATATTTCCATCCATAATTAAAGCAGGCAATGAATTGGAAACTT
>Ga0209431_10000613_pt1 | contig 29757 bp, 27 predicted proteins | sample RifCSP13_3_FD_184021 | JGI IMG/M metagenome (GOLD analysis project Ga0209431, IMG submission 184021) | Soil microbial communities from Rifle, Colorado - Rifle CSP2_sed 13_3 (SPAdes) (version 2) | ecosystem: Environmental > Terrestrial > Deep subsurface > Rock core/Sediment | place: Rifle...
CACGACCGCGCCGCGATAGCGCTGCCGTGCCTCACGAAGGGAGGGCGACGTGCGCCGGTCGTGCCAGTTGATGGCCGGAACCGGATAGGCCGCCATCACGTCGAATGGGATGTCCAGGCCGTGGACGTGCAGGACCGAAAAGGGGCTCCGCCCGGCCACCTGCTCCAGGATCCGTCGGTCGTACGGTTCCGCAAAGCGGTGATGCTCGTCGGCGGTCAAGAGACCGGACGATGCCACCTGGGTAGCGAAAAAGATCCCATCCCCTCCCGATTGCAGGCAGGCAGCCGCATACCGACCCATCGTCTCGGTGATCACCTCAAGGGCCCCATGGATCAGGGCGGGTCTTTCCCGGAGGTCCGCCAGAAACCGCTCGTCGCCGGCGAGCTTCTTCGCGATGGAGAGGGGGCTGAAGACTGTCTGAAGGACCGGCGCGTCATCGGAACGCCCCTTCACCACCTGACGGAGACATTGTAGCTCCCGACCCAACGCCCCCGCCTCGGGGTCCAGGGGGCGGAGGTTTGCCCAGTCGCCCGGGCGCCTGACCGCGTGATCGAGACAGACCCGGGAGCCGTCGATGTCCCCCTCGTAGGCGACCCGGCAGCCCCAGTCCTCGACGCAGTAGACGCCGGTGGGCATCACCTTGATGAAATCGAGGTCGTATCGGGCGTGAAAGGCGAGTACCGCCTCGGCGAGGGCGAAGGGATCCTCGTCGAGGTGGGGAAAATGACGCCAAAAGCTCACGGGGGGGCGGTCCACCGGTCTTCGCTCTACCGCTCTGTGGATCCGCTCTGCTTTGGTCATCTCGACCCCGGTCCCCCTGCCTCTCCTGGTCCCGCCCTATGATAGAGAGAGAAGACAGGAGTTGTCAACGCATCGGTCCCGCGGGTCGGTGGCGAAGAGGGCTCCTGGTGGGCCGATTGACAAGGGCTCTCGCAGCGTGCTAGCCTTATCTTTCCCGGTGTTGAGAGGAAAGAACGCATGCGACTCGATCAATTCACCGTGAAGGCCCAGGAGGCCATCGATGCCGCCCGTCGCCAGGCAGTCGAGATGGGCCATCAGGCCATCGATGTGGAGCATCTCCTGCTGGCCCTGGTCGAACAGCCTGACGGGGTGATCCCCCCGCTCCTCCAGAAGCTCGGCGCGAATCTGCACCAGCTGCGTACCCAACTCACGGAAGACTTGGCACGGCGGCCCAAGGTGCATGGCGGAGGAGGTGCAGAGTATATCACCCCCCGACTCCAAAAGGTCCTGGACGCGGCCCTCCAAGAGGCGACACACCTGAAGGATCAGTACGTCTCGACCGAACATCTCCTCCTGATCATGGTGGACCAGGCCGGTGGGGCCGCGGAGCGGATCCTGAAGGAGGCCGGCGTCAGCAAGGACAGGATCTACGCGGCCCTGACTGCGCTCCGCGGCGGGCAGCGGGTCACCGACCCGCATCCGGAGGAAAAGTACCAGGCCCTCGAGCGGTATAGCCGGGATCTGACGGATCTGGCGCGGAAGGGGAAGCTGGACCCGGTCATCGGGCGCGATGACGAAATCCGGCGTGTCATCCAGGTCCTATCCCGTCGGACGAAGAACAACCCCGTCCTGATCGGCGAGCCGGGCGTGGGGAAGACCGCCATCGTCGAAGGGCTGGCGCAGCGGATCGTCAACGGCGATGTCCCCGAAACCCTGAAGAACAAGCGGGTCGTCGCGTTAGACATCGGCGCGCTCGTCGCCGGCTCGAAATACCGGGGTGAATTCGAGGACCGGCTTAAGGCGGTCCTCAAGGAGATTACCGAATCCGAGGGGCAGATCATCTGCTTCATCGACGAGCTACACACCCTGGTCGGGGCCGGGGCCGCGGAGGGGGCGGTGGACGCCTCGAATATGCTCAAGCCGGCCCTGGCCCGCGGCGAACTCCGCTGCATCGGCGCCACCACCCTGGATGAGTACCGGAAGCGGATCGAGAAGGATCCGGCGCTCGAACGGCGATTCCAGCCGATCGTCGTCGGGGAGCCGTCGGTCGACGACACCATCTCGATCCTCCGCGGCCTCAAAGAGAAGTACGAGGTGCATCACGGCGTCCGGATCAAGGACGCGGCCCTGGTGGCCGCCGCGGTCTTGAGCCACCGCTACATCAGCGACCGATTCCTGCCGGACAAGGCCATCGATCTCGTCGACGAGGCCGCCTCGCGGCTGCGCATGGAGATCGACAGCATGCCAACCGAGATCGACGAGGTCGAGCGACGGATCCGACAGCTCGAGGTGGAACGGGAGGCCCTCCGCAAGGAGACCGATCCCGGTTCCCGCGAGCGCCTGGCGCACCTGGAGGGGGAGCTAGCGAATCTCCGGGAGCGATCGGGGGCCTTGAAAGCTCGATGGGAGCGGGAGAAGGCCATCATCAAGAAGATGCGAGAGATTAAAGAGCGCCTGGAGCAGAAGCGGGTGGAGGAGCAGCAAGCCGAGCGGAAGGGCGACCTGGGCAAGGTGGCCGAGCTGCGCTATGGGGTCATCGCCCAGCTTCAGAAAGAGCTGGAGGCCGAGCGGGCGAAGGTCGAGGCCATCCAGAAGGAAGGCATGATGCTCAAGGAGGAGGTGGACGAGGAGGATATCGCTGAGGTCGTGGCGAAGTGGACGGGCATCCCCGTCACCCGGCTGCTGGAGGGCGAGACGCAGAAGCTCCTTCGGATGGAGGAGAAGATCCGCGAGCGCGTGGTCGGCCAGGATGAGGCGATCAGCGCCGTCGCCAACGCCATTCGCCGGGCCCGCTCAGGTCTGCAGGACCCGAAGCGTCCCCTGGGGTCGTTCATTTTCCTGGGGCCGACAGGCGTGGGCAAGACGGAACTCGCCAGGGCGCTCGCCGAGTTCCTCTTTGACGATGAGCGGGCCATGATCCGCCTGGACATGTCGGAATACATGGAGAAGCACACCGTCTCCCGGCTCATCGGCGCTCCGCCGGGCTACGTGGGCTACGAGGAGGGGGGGCAACTCACCGAGGCGGTGCGGCGCCGGCCCTATTCCGTGCTCCTCTGCGACGAGATCGAGAAAGCGCACGCCGATGTCTTTAACCTGCTCCTCCAGATCCTGGATGACGGGCGCCTCACCGACGGGCATGGCCGGGCCGTCGACTTCCGGAACACCATCATCATCATGACCTCGAACCTGGGGAGTCACCTGATCCAGGAGATATCCGATGAGGAGAAGATCCATGAACGGATCTGGGACACGCTCCGGGCCCACTTCCGGCCGGAGTTCTTGAACCGCATCGACGAGGTGATCATCTTCCACCGCCTCGGCATGCGTGAGATCACGCAGATCGTCGAGATCCAGCTCCGGCAGCTGGCCAAAAGGCTCGCCGAGCGGAAGATGCAGGTGACCCTGTCGGAGGCCGCCAAGCAGCACCTGGCCGAGGTCGGCTTCGACCCGGTCTACGGGGCCCGGCCCCTCAAGCGCGCGCTGCAGCGGATGGTGCTCGACCCCCTGGCCGCGAAAATCCTGGAGGGGGAATTCAGGGAGGGCGATCACGTCGTCGTCGATGCCGAGGGCGACCGGATCGTCTTCACCAAGGCGGCGGTAGTTCAGCGTTCATTATGAACGCTGAACCATGAGCGGCACAACTCATGCAGGCGCTCGAGGGCGTGAAGGTCGTCGACTTCTCCCGGATCCTGGCGGGACCGTACTGCACCATGATCCTGGCGGATCTCGGGGCCGAGGTGGTGAAGATCGAGGAGCTCACGTCGGGGGACGAGGCCCGGGGCGTCGGCCCCTTCCTCAAGGGACTGAGCACCTATTTCACGAGCCTGAACCGCGGCAAAAAGAGTGTCGCCCTCAATATCAAAGATCCGCGGGGGCGCGATCTGGCCGCCGAGCTCATCGCCCGGGCCGACGTCCTGGTGGAAAATTTTCGTCCCGGGACCATGGACCGACTCGGCCTCGGCTACGAGATGGTAGCCACGCGCAACCCCAAGCTGATCTATGCCGCGTGTTCCGGCTTTGGCCAGACCGGGCCCTACCGGCAGCGGGGGGCGTATGACATGGTGATCCAAGGCATGGGCGGGGTCATGTCTATCACGGGCGAGCCGGGGGGGAGACCCTTGAAGACCGGTCCGGCGATCGGGGATCTGGCCGGCGGCCTGTTTACGGCGATCGGGATCCTCGCCGCGCTCCAGGCCCGGGAGCACACGGGCGAGGGACAGATGGTGGACATCGGGATGCTCGATTGTCAGGTTGCTCTGCTCGAGAATGCGATCATCCGGTACACGACCACCGGCGAGATCCCGGGACCGCTCGGCGCGCGGCATCCGTCTATCGCCCCCTTTGAGGCCTTTGAGGCCAAGGACGGCTACGTGATCTTCGCCGTGGGGACCCCCCATTGGGAGCGTTTCTGCCGAGTCATCGGTCGTGAAGACCTGTTCGAGGACCGGCGCTTTGCCACGAACGCGCTGCGCGCCGAAAACCACGGAGCACTGCAACCCTTCATCGCCGAGATCGCCAGGACGCGAACGGTCCGAGAATGGATGGCGATCATGGAGAAGGCGGACATCCCGTGCGGGCCCATCAACACCATCGATCAGGTGGTGGCGGACCCGCAGGTCGAGGCGCGAGGAATGATCACCACCATCGACCATCCCGGGGTGGGCGCCGTGCGCGTCCCGTCCTCTCCCGTCAGGCTCTCGCGGACCCCCAGCCGTGCTGACCGCCCAGCGCCACGGCTCGGTGAGCACACGGCCGAGGTGCTGAAGGCGTGGCTGGGGCTCGAGGGAGAGGCCATCACGGCGCTCACAGGGCAGGGAGTCATCGCATGAGAGAGGACCTGGCCGTCATCATTATCGTCGTCGCGATCAGCTTCATCGCGGTCGTGATCTCGGTGACGGTGTTCGCCCTGTTCCCCCTCGTGCGCCAGGTTCAGCAGTTACTCAGCCGGCTCGACCAGTTTCTTCAATCGACGGAGGGGGACGTGCGTCTGACCCTCGGCGAGATCCGGGAGGCAGCCAGGAACCTGAACGAGATCTCGACCGGCGTCCTCAAGAACATGGACAAGGTGAGCAACACCGCCGACGCCCTGGAGGGTTTCGGGGAGACGCTCCGAAACACGAGCGACATCATCCGGACCGGCCTGCATCCCCGTCTCCTGTCTTTCGGGGCCTTGATGGTTGGGCTCAAAACGGGAAGTTGGTCTCTCCTTCGGAGGATCTTTTTGCGGACCTTTGTGAAGAGGAGGTGAGTGTCGATGAGCGATGACCGTGGATTTGGCGGAGCGGCCGTGCTACTCGCGTTTCTGCTCGGGGGTGCCTTTGGAGCGCTGGCCACGCTGCTCTACGCTCCGGAATCGGGAAAGCGCACCCGGGTGCGGATCCGGCGGTTTACCGATGAGCTGCAGGAGCGGGCCCTCGATGTGGCCGAGGAGGTCCGGGACCGGGTGGAAGATGCCGTGGACCAGGGCCGTGAGGCCGTCTTGTCCGCTTTCGAGGCGGGGAAGGAGGCCTTCCAGCGCGAGCGGGCAAAGCTGACATCGTCTTCCTAATGGACGGGACGACGCGTCCCCCGCATGAGTGCCCGGGAGGGTCTTCCCGGGCATCATGTTTTTTCGCACCGACCGTCTGGCGCTCTGTCGCGGCGCGCGTGTTTTCGTTGCTGCCCCTGCTCGGCCTGGGCGTGTGGAGCGCCGCTCTCGCCTGTTCCGAACAGGCCTGTGAGCCGCACTTCCTCCTGCAAGAGGTGCGGGAGGTCCGGCTTGCCGACGGGGGGTATCTCCGCGAGGCCTCCGGGCTCACCGGGTTCGCAGGGTATCTCTGGACCGTCTCGGACAAGAACGATGCCGCCATCTACCGGCTGGACCTTTCAAGCCGGGAAAGAGTGGCTGCCGCCCGGGAGACCCCTCTCCACATCTCTCCGGCTATTTGGCAGGCACTGTCGGCGTGCAGGAGCCATCGGGGAAACCGTTTAGATCTCGAGGGGATCGCAGCGGATGCGGGAGGTCTTTTCTTCCTGCTTTCCGAAAACTACCGGGCCATCCTCATCACCGAGGTCGTTGATCCCACTGGCGCCACCCCCCGGGCCACCGTCAAGGACGTCCTCTGTGTCCCGGACAGGAACCGGAGCGCCAACGACGGCTTGGAGGCGCTCGCCGCCTCTTCGGGCGGCCTGTTGACGCTGGAAGAGGGTAAGGGGTCGCCGACCAAGAGACTGTACCGGTGCCTCGCCTCTGACCGCCGCTGCAGTTCCCTGCCATTCCCCGCCCTGGACGGGCGCACCCCCGGCATCTCCTTCCGTGATCCCCACGGAACGCGGCTCCTGGTCCTGAACACGGCGTTCGGACTCATCGAGCACTTCAACAAGGTGTGTGAGGTGCAGGTCGGGGATCAGGCCGTCAGGGCCTGCGTGCTGGACCTCGACCGGGTCAAGGAAGGCGCGAAGGGTCGAGGTGACGTCCCGGAATCGTTTCGGCAAGATGGGGGAGCGAATTACGAGGGAATCCACTTCGATGCGGCCACGGGGCGGCTATATATCATCAATGACAACAACGCCGTCTGGAACCGGATTTTTCACTTGAACGCCGATCTGGAGCCCACCCTCCTCCTGATCTTCACCCAACCCACTCCGCCGTAGAGCCTAGCGGCTCATGAAATCGCGCGCCTCGAGGGATTGGCCGGTGACGTCGCGGGATTCGTCGGAGGCGAGATAGACGAAGACCGGGGTGATCTGCTCGGGGGTCGGCAGGGTCAGCGGGTCCTCCTCGGGGTAGGCGACCGCCCGCATGCCGGTGCGGGTCCCGCCTGGATTGACCGCGTTGACCCGGATATGAAACGGCAGCAGTTCAGCGGCCAGGACCTGCGTGAGCCCTTCCAGGGCAAACTTGGATGCGGCGTAGGCTCCCCAGCGAGGCTTGCCGATGCGGCCGACTCCGGAGCTCACATTGATAATGGAGCCTCCACCGGTCGGGATCATCAGAGGGAGGCAGGCCTTGATGACAAAGAACGGGCCGTGCAGGTTGACGGCGATGACTCCTTGCCAATCTTCTTCCGGGTATTCCACGATGGGCACCCGGGGGCCGAGGAGGGACGCGTTGTTCACCAGGACGTGTAATCCATCGAATCGCCTCTTGATCTCCCCAGCCAACTGCTGCACCTGCTGCCGATCGGCCACATCCGCGCGAAGCGGTACGACGTTCCCTCCCCCCTTCCGGATCTCCGCCGCCGCCGCTTCGAGGCGTTCGAGATGCCTCGCCGTCACGATGACCGTGGCCCCCTCCCTCGCGTAGGCGGCGGCGACCGCTCTGCCGACCCCTTGACTCCCGCCGGTTACCAGGGCCACCTTTCCCTGAAGCCTCATACTACCCTCTTGTCAATTACACCGTCTCTCTGATACCGTTCCCCGCAAGCTGAGCGCTAGCCATCCGATGTCACCCATCGCGAAGGGGGTCTATATGGGCAAGTTCGTCAAAGTAGCTGAGACCAAGGATGTCGCTGCCGGAACGGGAATCCTGGTGGAACTGGAAGGGGAACGGATCGCCCTCTTTAACGTCAACGGGACCTTCTGTGCCATCGGGGACGTCTGCACCCACTCGGGCGGCCCCCTGTCAGAGGGGGACCTGGACGGGGACGTGGTCACGTGTCCATGGCACGGGGCCCAGTTTGATGTCAAGAGCGGTGAGGTCATTGGCCCGCCCGCCCCCGATCCTGTTCCGAGCTACCACATCAAGGTCGAGGGGGCGGCGATTCTGATCGAGCGTCCCTGAGCGCATCACGGGAGCGTCGTGATCTTCTCGGCGACGAGAGCCTCCCCATCCTTCTCCTTTGCCTGCCCCTCCCGAAGACGCAAAGCCATGGTAGCGCAACGCCCTCCGGCTGTAAAGGCGCCTGGTCGCTCACGGCTGCTCGCCACAATTCACCGAAGAAGGCCCGGCACCCCAGCACTCTCGTCCATGAAGGCGCAGGACATCAGTGGGGCGTTATGGGCATGCCCCACGCGCCCCCGGTGATCAACCAGGATGATTCCACCCTCGCCCTGGCCTCGCTCACCGAGGACCGCCATCGCGAGGCGTGCCGCATCCTGAGGATGACGGTCTCCGGCCAAGAGATCGACGGCGGTCTTGGCTAACACCACCCGCATAATGGCCTCGCCATGGCCCGTCACCGAGGCCGCGCCCAAGAGGTGGTCAGCGTAGGTTCCTGCCCCGATCAAGGCGCTGTCCCCCACGCGCCCCGGCCGCTTGCGAAGGAGGCCCCCTGTGGAGGTGGCCGCCGCAATACCCCCGGCCCCATCCACCGCCACCGCGCCGACCGTCCCGGGGCTGTCTGTCATCGCCTCCCATCGCATGCGCTGCCGCTCTGTGATGAGCTCCTCGCCAGAGCAGCCCGAGATCCCGATATCGCGCGCAAACCGGTCCGCCCCCTCCGCTACCAGCAGAATATGCCTCCCGTCGTCGAGAACGCGGCGGGCCAGTCGAATGGGATTACGAAGGTTCCGCACCGCGCCCACCGCCCCCGCGTGCAAGCGCCCGCCGTCCATGAGCGAGGCATCCATCTCGACCTCTCCCACGGCATTGAGCACGGAACCCCTTCCGGCGTTAAACAGAGGGTGATCCTCCAAAAAGGCCACTGCCTCCTCCACCGCATCCAACGCTGACCCGCCCTGGAGAAGGCGCCGCCATCCGGCGAGGGCTGCCCGCCTGCAGCCCTCCCATCGCTCCTCCTCGTCCTCTTCCGGAACACGGCCTGCACCACCATGCACCACGACAACGGGCTTCACGCGGCCGGTCCTTCCTCAGGGGACTCTTCCGCCCTGTCCGCCCCCCGTTCCAAGACCTCGAGTGGTTTCAAGACGATGTAGCCCCCCCTGACTTCAACCTCAAGGAGGTCTCCCGCCCTCAGCCCCAAGCTTTTCCTCAGCTTAGCTGGTATGGTGAGCTGCCCCCGATCTTTGATGACCACACGAAACAGTGAAAAACCTCTCTTTTCTGAAAATACGATTTTGCAATATTCTGACGCATTTTTAGATTCGGTCAAGCAAAATTTGGCTTGCCAGTCCTGAGCGCCTGGGCTATCCTTTTTGTGGCCGCAGGATGCCAGAACTGCCTTGTTCACCGGACACCAAAACCACTAATTGTTGGCGTTCCAAGCGAGCTTCACAGCTTGGGAAGCGAGACGACGCAGTGGCCGTCTCACCTTCCCGGCAAGGATCGGACATGGAAGTCTATCTGAGTGAAAATGCCTTCTTCGGGCTACTCGTCTCGACCATCGAGGTGTTCCGGCGGGAGTGCTTTGGCATTCTCCTCGGCCACAGTACGTCGGAGCGCGTGTTTGTGGAGTTTGCGGTCCCGTATCAGACGGCGAATCGAAAGTACCGGGAGGTCCACATGGACTGGAAGCGCAGCCAGCGCGTGGAGGATGCGGTCCGAAGCACCACCCGATGGGAGTGCGTCGGAGACTACCACTCCCACTCCAAGTACGGGCTGACCCGGGCCACGACCGAGCTATCGAAGGAGGACGAAAAGTACTTCACCGATGGGACGGTCGGGATCGTGGTGGCGATCAACGACATCCGCAAGCCGAGACCCTGGGGGTACGTCAAAGGCACCCTCTCTGGCGCGGTCAACGGCTACTCCATCCGGGTCGGCGCCTACTATAAGTCCAACGACCACATCGAGAAGGCCCATATCATCTGCCCCTATGCCATCGGCTTCATGGAGAAGCAGGTCCCGGTGCGGGAGCGCTAGCCCATGGCGGCCCAGCCGAGGGTCGCTCCTCCGAACATCAAGGCCTATCTCGACCGGCTGTACGCCACCTACGATCTGAGCTACATCCCGACGTCGGCCGCTCAATTCCCCCACCGCTACCACCGGCCGGAAGACATCGAGGTAGTGGGCTTCATCGCCAGTTGCTTTGCGTACGGCCGGGTCGAGGGATTCACCCCCCCGATCGATACCCTGCTCGCGGTCCTGGGGGATCACCCCTACGGGTCGCTGCTTGCCTTCGACCCCAGGCGGGACGCCGAGCGCCTCCGCACGTTTTCATACCGCTTTAACGCCGCTCGAGATGCGATCTGCCTGCTCTGGTTCCTCCGCCAGACCCTCGAGCGCTACGGCTCGCTCCGGGCCTGCTACCTCGCCGGATACCGGGACCGGGACGAGGACACGCGACCGGCGCTCACCGCCTTCGTCACCAAGGTCCTGCGGCTCGACCCGCGACCGGTCTATGGCAAAGGACACCTCTCGCCAGGGATGCATCATCTCCTCCCCTCACCGGCGCGTGGAGGGGCGTGCAAGCGCCTGCACCTTTTCCTTCGCTGGATGGTCCGGCAGGATCACATCGACTTCGGCCTGTGGCCCGAGCTGCCGCCGGCGAAGCTGATCATCCCCCTGGATACGCACGTGGCCCAGGTCTCACGGCGGCTCCGCCTGACCCGGATGAAGAGCCCAGGCCTGGCCATGGCCCTCGAAATCACCGAGAACCTGAAACAGTTCGACCCGGCGGATCCGGTCAAATACGACTTCGCCCTCTGCCGGCTGGGGATGCTCCGGGATGGTTCACGGTTCAGAGTTCAGGGTTCATGGCCAGAGACCTGACCCAGTGCTCTTCCCCATCCACGCGAGGACTCCGATCATCTTCCTGGCTACCCTGAACCATGAACGATGAACTATGAACGAGATCTCGCGATGCGGAAAGAATCTGCGCTACCCCCCCACCACGGTCCACGCCTCAAAGGGTCCGATTGGAAAGGGCCTCGCCTGGGGGCGCACATGTCCATCGCGGGCGGCGTGGACAAGGCCTTTCTCCGCGGGGAGGAGGTCGGCTGCGATGCCATGCAGATCTTTACCAAGAACAACAACCAGTGGCGGGCCGCGCCCCTCACGGAGCGGGAGATCAGAGCGTACAAGACCAACCGCCAGCGGACCGGCATCGATCCCATCCTGGCTCACGACTCCTACCTGATCAACCTCGCTTCCCCCGACAAAGACCTCCACAGGAAATCCCTGGAGGCCCTCCGGATCGAGGTCGCGCGGGCAGCCGTCCTCGAGATCCCGTACCTGATTATCCATCCGGGCGCGCACCTCGAAAGCGGGGAGGCGGAGGGGATCACGCGGGTCGTGGAGGCGTTGGACACGGTCCTCGAGGATCCCCAGGCCTCCCCCGTCATGATCTGTCTCGAGACCACGGCGGGACAGGGCTCGAGTCTCGGCTACCGCTTCGAGCATCTGGCGGCTATCCGAGGGGGCGTGACGCGACGGGAACGCATCGGTATCTGCGTGGACACATGCCATATCTTTGCAGCGGGGTACGAGATCCGGGACCAGAGGGCATACGAAGACACTATGCGACAGCTCAACGGCGTCGTCGGCCTCGACCACGTCACATGCATCCACCTGAATGACTCGCAGCGCGATCTGGGGAGTCGCGTGGACCGTCATGCCCATATCGGCCGAGGGCAGATCGGCCTGGAAGGATTCCGTCTCCTCATCAACGACCCGCGCCTTCAGCACATCCCCATGATCCTCGAGACCCCAAAGGGGGAGGATCCTGTTGCGGCTGACCGCCGCAACCTGGCCGTCCTCCGCAGCTTGGTCGGGGGGTCGTAGCCGGCCGGTTATTCACTCGGAGGATCGGACGGAGGCCGGGAACCTGGCAAGAGGTAAAGGTCGAGGCGGGGGCGCGACGGCAGGTCCGGTTCTTTTGCCTCTGCCTCCTGGGGGACCTGCAGTGATGACAGGATCCCCTGCCAACTTTCGTTCGAGACCGACATGGCACCCTCCACCTTCTGGAGGACAGAGGCCGGGACCCGCGTCATCAATGCCTGCAGGAACTCCCTTTCCTTTTCCGCCCTCGCATTCGCGACGGCGGTGGCCCGTCTCACTCCCTCCTCAGGGGGAAACATGCCCTCGTCGACCCGATCCAGGAAGTGGATGATACGATCCCGTGACAGTTCCAGCGCTTGGACCATCTCGACGACTTCGAGGCGAACCTCATCGGGGACGGCAGAGGAGACTCCGATCAGTGAGGTGGCGTTTTTTCGGGTCAGCTCTTTCGTCTTCTCCCTGACCTTGGAGAAATCCCATGAAGCGGCAGCGACGAGGGCGAAGAGACCCAGGACGGCGAGGGACCCTCCGAGGGCGGCCCAGAGATGCCTGTGCACCATCACTTCCTCCACCAGCCGCTAGGCCGGTCGACAGCCTGAAACGTTGTGGACCACCTCATCGATCTTTGATCTTTGCCATCATACCCCTCTGCCGGCCTCCCCGCAAGTCCGTCCGGGGCGAACACCCTGCCATCATTTGTGAGCATTGTCGACGGTGACCTTCTGCTTTCCCCCGTTTCTGCTCTTTCAATTCAGTAGCTTGTAGAGAACACTCTCATATATTCCTTAAAAAATAACTTGCACTCCCCTAAATCATCTGGTATAAACCATCCTTCTCAAGAGAGAGGGGTTCACGCTTCGGAATAATCACGGGAGAGAACGAGCCGTGCGGAGGAGCTATAGAGGAGTAGCGGCGAGCCTCGGCCTTGCCGGATTCTTTTTCCTCACCGCCCTGCTCGTCGCCTCTCTCACCGGAGCACCGGACAGAACACCTGAGTCCCCGGAGCCACCCCCCCCATCCGATGCTTTGCCACCCCCAGCCTCCGAGCATCGAGAAACCACCGGTTCGCATTCAATGCACCGGGTGATCGACGGGGCGATTCAACCAGGACAGAGTCTCGCCCAAGTCCTTAGCGCTCACGGCATCTCAGGTCGCATTACCCACCAGGTCGCCCAAGCCCTCCGCCCCCATCTGAACCTCCGAAAGATCCGGCCCGGGGCAACCTTCGAGGCCACCCTGGACGAGACCGGGGCGCTCACCCATTTCTTGTATCGGGCCTCTCCCCTGGAGATCTACGAGGTCACCCGCGAGCAGGCCGAGTATCGGGTGACGCAGCACGAAGTCCCGATCGAGCAACGGGTGGAAGAAATTGCCGGGACCGTCACCTCGTCCCTCTTTGAAAGCATGGAGGCCCTCGGGGAAAAGCCGGAGCTGGCCGTCCGGTTCGTCGACATCTTCATCTGGGACTTTGACTTCAACAGTGACTCCCAGCCTGGAGACCGATTCCGCATGCTCGTCGAGAAGACGTATAGCGGTGCCGCATTCGTTCGCTACGGGAAAATCCTCATCGCCGAATACGAAAACCGCGGCAAGGTCTACACCGGGGTCTACTTCGAGACCGCCTCGGGCACGGGCGATTTCTACACTCCCGACGGGCGGTCCGTGCGTAAAACCTTCCTGCGCTCCCCGCTCCAATTTACGCGGATCAGTTCCGGCTACACCCACCGCCGGCGCCACCCGATCCTCGGGGGCGTGCGGCCGCACCACGGCATCGACTACGCCGCACCCCACGGCACGCCGGTCTGGGCCGTCGCCGACGGCGTGGTCCAGTCCGCCGGGTGGAACGGCGGCAACGGCAAATCGGTCGTCATCCAGCATCGGGGGGGCTACCGGACCATGTACAACCACCTGTCCAGGATCCCTCCGGGGATCCGCAAGGGGGCCGGTGTCCGGCAGAAACAGGTGATCGGCTACGTCGGCTCCACCGGTCTCTCCACGGGACCTCACCTCGATTATCGTCTGATCAAGGATGGTCACTTCGTCAATCCGCTCACCCAGAAGTTCATCCCGGGGGACCCGATCCCCCAGCCCCACCAGGCGGCATTCCGGAACCTCCGGGATCGGCTCCTCGTCGAGGTTCGATCGCCCGCCCAATAGGCAGCAATCTGCGAGAATGCTGGAACGCCATCTACCATTCTAGCCGCCCAGCCTTCCAGCGCATCGTGCCGACAGTGGCGCTCGGGCCGTCGAGGAGGACCACTCTCCGATGACGCCTCAGCGGATGAAAGGGATCACTGGATTCGCTGGAAATAGATCTCGCGGCCTGAACTGTATACCCCGTACGCGACGCCCGTGGTGAACTCGCGTCGCTCGACGCGGGGCCGCACCGCGAAGCCCAACCGCTCGTACCGGTCGGCTGCCCCGGCCAGATGGGCGAGCAGCGCCCCGGCGATGGGGTCGCGCGGGACCGCGACCCGCTGGGCCCCCTCCAACGCCAGCAGAAAGAGACGATGGTAGCCAAGCTCGGCCTGTTCGATCTGCAGATATTCGATCCCCGCACCCTTCTCCTTGATCGGGATCCGAAGGTTGTTGAAGGTGACCTCACTCCCGTGGTTCTGCAGGGTCCCCAGGTATCGCCCCTCCACTGGGGCCGTCGCCGAGGCGACGAAGATGAAGAGCAGGACAAAGCCCAGTGCGGAGAGGCCGAAGAACAGATTGGACAGGCGGGTCAGGGGGCCGGCGGAGTGGAGCGAGAGGGCACGGCGAAAGAGGATAGCGCTCCCCACCAGGGTGATGGTCCCGATGGCGATGAAGAGCTTGCGAAGATCCGGGCCCGGTCGGAAGAGGTCCAGCTCGTAGGCGAAGAAGGCGGTAAAGAGGTACAGGCAGACCAGCCCCAGGCCGTGGTAGAGGGCCCCCACCCACGAAGCCAGCCTTCCTATTCTCCACGCCCGGAGGCCAAGGGAGAAGCGGAGAAGGCCGGGAAGCTCGAGCTCCCGGCCACAGTGCCGGCAGACGAGCCCGTGGGGAAGGCCCGCATAGCCACAGTTCCAACACTGCACCACGATCCCCTCGCGGACACCATACGCGGATCGCCAACGGCGGAACCCCCACATCACCGGAGGGAACAACCACACCCCCACGAGAAGGAGCACGGCAGCAGAGTGCAGCAGGCCTGCCACGCCGGCCAGCCTCTCCCCCAGCACCGACTGGATCACGTTAAAAAAGAGGCGGAACACGAGACCTCCCCCCCTTGACACCCGTGAGCCTCCAGCAGGGCAACGCGGACCCTTTCAGTCCCAGTGGCCCCCGGGCACCGTCACCCATCCCCCGAAGGCCTCCCTGGCCTCTCGGTGGAAGGCCTCCGTCTCTCCCTGGTATCGCGGAGAGAAATGAAAGAGGACCAGGCGACGGACCTCCGCCTGCCGGGCGATGAGCCCCGCCTGTCGCGCGGTGAGGTGAAACCGCTCTGCCGCCAGCGAGGCATGCCGATCCAGGTAGGCCGCCTCGCAGTACAGCGCGTCTGCCCCCTTGGCCAACGTCACAAGCCGCGCCACGTTCTCGGGCGAGTAGAGGGCATCGGTCACGTAGGCCATCTTCTGACCGGGGGTCACGCTGATGATCGCCCCCTTCAGCTCCCCCAGCGAGAAGGTCTCCGTCCGGCCCCCCGGCCACCTCACCGGGATTTGCGTCTCGTCCCCGACCCCCGCACGGATCTTCGCCTTCAGCTCTGCAAGCCAAGGTCCTACCGGCAGGTCGAGACCCGCCAGTCGCTCCTTGTCGATATTGATATGGAACGGCTCTTCGATGGCGAAGGCGAGACAGGGGATCTGATGGTCGAGATGCGCTGCCCGGATGCGGAAGCCGGGCTCATCCCAGAGCTCCCCCGTGAATGGGCGCGCCGCCAGGTCCTGGCGCCGGAAGGCCTCTTTGCAGGCAAAGTGCGCCCCTCGGATCCAGTCGGGATCGACCTCAAAGACCTCGAGACGCAGGGGGTAGCCCTGGACAAGGTTCCAGGTGTAGCCTCGCAGCTTTCCCTCCACGTTGCCGATGATCCCCGGGGGCCCGAAGAGGCTCAGGATGCGATCGCGACCCAGGACCGTTCGGAGGAGGTGATCGAAACCGACGAAGTGATCGAGGTGGGTATGAGAGACGAAGACCTCGCTCACCCGTAGGAGATCACCCGACGGCACGGTGGCAATAGAGCCCAGATCAAAGAGCAGGGCACGCCGCGCCCACCGGATCCGGACGAGAAGGGCCGGGTCCCCCCACGGGCCGTTGACCAACTGCATCTGAAAGCTGGGTTTCATTTCTACCGCGGGACGTGCGTACGGGGTGCTGGAACGGCACTAACACAAACGCATTTCATCATGTGACAATGGAACAATAGAACATTAGACCGCAATGGAGCATTTCTTTCAGGATCAATCTATTGTTCCACTACTCCATTGCTCCAAAGCAAACGCACTTTGTGCGTTTACTTTAGCTCGGCCAGCCCACGTACTGGCCGTCCTCCCACAGCTCCACCATCCGCGTGACAATGGCGAGGCGATCCTCAAAGCGCTCGCTCTGGGACAACCCCCCATCATGTGGCCAGACCTCCTCCAGGAAGGGGCGGGTCTCTTCGGGCATCGCGTAGTAGGCCTGCTCAAGCTGGAGAATTGTCTGACGGTTGATCTGCTGCAGATTGGATACGGGGAGGATGAGGGGGTGCGGGTTGTCGTAAAGGCTCTGCCAGTGGAGGCAATCCCTCAGGTTGGTGCCGACGAGGTCTCGCGCGACGCGGGCAAACTCCATGAACCAGCCGGTCGTCCGCTCGCAGACGAGACACCCCGGGCATGCGTCAGCCTCCGCGACGGGGAGGTAGGCCTCCGCCAGCAAGGGGCCGCCCGGAAGGGTCCAGCGGACCGACCGGAAGTGCCGGAACCGTGCGTTGTTGGCGGTCAGCTCAGCCACGGCTCAGCCTAAAGGATACGTGTCGCACGACGGGATGCCGCTCCATCTGTGGTCCCTTCGGACTCTCCCTACTCTACCAAAGGAGGAGACCGCCCCGCAAATTTCCCCGCCTGTTCCGCCGCCAGGCTCACCGTCTCGCCGCTCAGGGTCGCCGCGGGAGGCCCGGAGCGAGGGACCGAAGGTGCAGCTTCCTTTAGTGACCCATCTGTGGCAAGGCGAGGGGGTTTTTCAGGGGCGAATGCGGGATCGCACCTCGGCAGCAATCCGCTGCCAGGTGCGTGACATCTGATCGGAGGGCAGCATCGCGTCGATGAGAAAGAAGGTCTGGCGCCTCCTGGCCTGCTCCAGGGCCTGACGGAGCTGCTGCCGCGTCTTGACCCGCACCCCATCCCCCCCCAGACATCGGGCCAACGCCACAAAGTCGCACGAGGGCAGGTCAAAATACTTCTGGCGACCGGCGATGGCCTGTAAAGTCCCGTAGCAGCCATTATTCCAGAGGATGACAATCGGGTTGAGGCGGAGGTGCCGCACCGTGGCGAGTTCCATTCCCGTCATCTGAAATCCCCCGTCACCGACGAAGGCAATGATCCGCCGCTCCGGCACAGCCAAGGCCGCCGCGAGGGCCGCGGGCACCCCAAAGCCCATGCTGTTGTAATATCCGGGCCCGAGGAAGTGATCCGTCCTGAGATCGACGCTGGCATAAAGGCAGTCCCCCACATCCGACACGACGATATACCGCCCCGGCTCCAGGAAACGGTTCATCTCTTCGATGATGGTCAGGGAATTCAACCGCTCCCCCAGGCGCCTCTTGGGCTTTCGGGGATGGACCACGGGGGAAAAAGCATGAGACCGCACCTCCCGAGAGGTAAGAAGATAGTCGATGAGGTCCACCAGGCCCACCTCGGAGTAGCGGTGATAACTCACCACCACCTCCTCTGACGACGCCGAGATGAGCTTCGCCCGGTCTATCTTGGCCGTAAAGACGCCGGTGTTCACATCGGTCAAGAAGGCGCCCAGCATGAGGACACAATCGGCCCGCTCGATCATCTGCCGGGCGACCCCCGACCCCACCTGGCCCATATAGAGGCCGACGAAGTGCGGGTGATTCTCCGGGAAGACGGTCTTCCCCTCGAGAGAGGTGACAATGGGGACGTTCAGCTTTTGCACCAAGGCGATGAGTTTCTCCCTGAGGTCGAACCGTTCGATCTCCACTCCGGCGTAGATGACGAGTCGCTCGCTGCGGTTGAGGCGAGCCACCACCTCGGCCATGGCCTCCTGCAGGGCCGCCCTCCCCGGCTGCCTCGCCCTCACCCTACTTCCCGAGGGGCGGCCGACCATCTCCACCATGTCCCTGGGGACCTCCAGGTATCCTGGACGTTTGCGTTCGAGGATCGTGGCCATCAACCGATCGATGCTGGCCATCGCGGTCGTGGGGTCGTGAAGCGCCAAGGCTTCTACTGTCACCTCGCGGAAGACATTCAACTGAGAGTCGAAGGTCTTGACCCGGTGATGCAAGAGTGCGTCGAGATCCCGGCCCCTGATTTCAGGTGCCCCGCTGACCACCAGGACCGGCGAGCGTTCGGCGTAGGCCTGGGCGATGGCGTTCACCATGTTGAGGCCGCCGGCGCCGAAGGTGACCAGGGCCACCCCGAGGCCGCGCAACCTCGCATAGGCATCGGCGGCGAAGCCGGCAGAGGGCTCATGGGTCACCACGACGGGCTGAAGGCCCGCAGCCTCCTGGGCCCGCCAGAGGGGGATGGCAAAGTCTCCGGGAATCCCAAAGGTGTGATCCACCCCTCGCGCCTTGATCTGACGGAAGAGATACTCGCCAATCTTCACCGGGACCTCCCCTGCAGGTGGGATCCGGCCAGGAGGAGGCTCGCCAGGGTCATGCCGTCCTGGATGCGATTGCCCGCCACCCGTCGGAACACCTCGCGGATCGGCATGGTGATCACCTGAATGAACTCCCGCTCCTCCAGGTGCTGTTTGCCGGGTGTGAGGTCCCTGGCGAGATAGACATAACAGACCTCATTGCTCATCCCCGAGTAAGGGTGAAAGAACCCCAGGCGCGTCCATCGCCCTGCGCGGTAGCCGGTCTCCTCGAACAGCTCCTGCCTCCCGGTCGCCACGGGGGACTTGCCGCGGGTGTTGCCCCCTGGAAGCTCGTAGCTCCACGACCTCGTGGGATATCGGTACTGGCGGAGGAAGACGATCTGCTCGTCCGCAGTCACCGGCACCACCATGACGGATGGGGGGATCGAGATGGAGTAGTAGTCAATGACGCGATCGGTGGGGAGGCGGATCCTTTCTCGGGCAACATCATACCACGGGCAGGAAAAGGCGACGGATCGTTTGAGCACCCGCCACTCTGTCAGCCTATGCCGCCGCTCCATCTCGCTCCCACGCTCGAAAGCTAGGATGCTGGGACGCTAGGACGCTTCAGAACTGGCCTCCCAGGGGAGCCAAGGCACCTCAGCCTTTCCGCCTCCAAGCCTACTAGCCTCCCAGCATTCCAGCGGTCGTCAGATTGGCCACGCCTCCATGCGCCAGCTCATGTCCCAGAAGGCGTGCTCGTACCGGGCGCTGAGGAGAAAATGGTCCTCCATCCGGGCCCGCTCCTGCCCTCGCGCGTCTTCGCCCATCGTGTCGAGGAGGGCTCGAACCCACTGGGCCAGGGCAGCGAACTCCGGTGAGGCGTAGGTCCGGATCCATTCCCCATACAGCGGCTGATTGCTGGGCTCTCCCTGCCGTGCGAGCGCGGCCCCGATCTCGCTGTACCCCCATTGGCAGGGGACGAGCGAGGCGACGAGTTCCCCGAGGCTTCCCAGCGCCGCCACCTGCAGGAGGTGTCGCGTGTACGCGACCGTCGTCGGCGCCGGTTTCGTCTGCTCGAGCTCATGGCGGCTGATCCCGAATTTCTCGGCATATGTCCGGTGCAGGGCCATCTCGGTGTGGAGCGTCGCGTGGAGCAGCTGGGCGAATCTCCCCATGGTCGGGAGATCAGGACCCTTGGCCGTCGCCAGGGCCAGGACCCGGCTGTACTCGATGAGAAAGATGTAATCCTGGCGGACATAGAACTTGAATTTGTCAACCGGGAGCGTCCCGTCGCCGATTCCCCGGACAAAGGGGTGATGGAGTGTCCTGTGCCAGATGGGCTCTGCCTTTTTCCATAGCACCTCGGAAAACCCCACGCCGATCCCCTCGCTAGAATGCGCCCCAGCGTCCTAGCCTCCGAGCGTTCTTGCGTCCTAGCCTTTAGATGTGGAATTCGATGACGTCCCCTTCCTGCACCAGGTACTCCCGGTGGACCTTCTGCCCGTCGAATTTGCCGGCCCCCCAGACCCGAGCGAATTTCAGCTTGGCGGAGAAATCCTTATGGACGGCCTCGGCCGCGTGAAGGAGGGTGCTCCCCCTGGGCAGGGCTACCGGTTGGGAGAAGTTCGTCGCCTTGCCCGGAGGCTTGGTATAGATCCGGAGCACCTCCAAGGCCTCGTAGATCACCGGCGCGATCCTGTCCAGACCGGTCCCGGCGAGCGCCGAGACCATCAGGAGTGGAAAACGTCCTCCCGAGTGCTCCTGGAGGAGTCGGAAGCGATCCGTTGCCCCGGGGAGGTCCGCCTTGTTCGCTACCATGAGCATCCGTTTCACGACCTGCCCCGGTTCGGTGATCTCAACCCTCTCCCGAGCTCCTCGAGACAGGATCTTGGCTTGCGCGAGGATCTGCCCGACTGTCTCCACCTGCTCGAGGAGGTCGTCAGATCCGAGATCGACCACCCAGAGGATGAGATCGGCGTTCCGGACGATACCCAGGACCCATCCCTCGACCAGGGCGGGCGCCAGCGGCGGCAGGTCCACGAGCTGGATCTTTACATTCTCAAACTCGAGCATCCCGGAGAGCGGTTTCTTGGTTGTGAAGGGGTAGTCTCCCACCTCGGGCCGGGCGTTGGTGAGGCGGCGCACCAGGGCAGACTTCCCCACGTTGGGCCCGCCCACCAGCACCACCTGACCGATCCCCTCCCGATCCACAAAGATCCCGGCTCCGCGCTTGGTCGCCGGACGCCGCTCGAGGTCGAGCTTGAGTTTCGCAATCCGCCGCTTGATATCCGCCTGGAGCTTCTCGGTCCCCTTGTGCTTGGGGATCTGGGCCAGCATCTCTTCGAGGGCCCGGATCTTTTCTGTAGGCTGCTTCGCCTGGCGGTACCGCTTTTCGGCGTCGAGATACTGCGGGGTGAGATTGGCCGGCATGCTTTTCTCCAGCCACGTCAGGACTGAGCGATGAGGACTGAGCCAAGGGCAGCCACGAGGACTGAGGCTCGAACCTCAGCACTCAGTCCTCAGTCCTTTTCTCCGACTCGGTCCTCAGTCCTCAGCACTGTGCGCAGAGGGCCGACAGCTGACAGCTTCCGGGCGCTCGTGCCTGCGGCGCTCGAGATACACGAGGAGGATGGAGATCGCGGCGGGCGTCACGCCGGAGATGCGGGAGGCCTGTCCGACGCATGTCGGACGGACAGCCCTGAGCTTCTCCCGCACCTCGTTGGAGAGGCCGGGGATCGCGTCGTAATCCACATCCTCGGGGATCCGCCTCGCCTCAAGGCGCTTGAACCTTTCCACCTCCTGAAACTGCCGCTCGATGTACCCCTGGTACTTGAGCTGCACCTCAACCTGATACGTCACCTCAGCGTCCTCGGGTTTCAGGCCTTCATCCATCAGGAGCAGATCCGCAAAACGAACCTCCGGCCGTCGCAGAACCTGCACCATCGGGGCCACCTCCTGAAGCGGGGCGGTTCCAAGACGGGAGAGCACCCCATTCACGCGCGAGGTCGGATAGAGCCTTCGCCTCGTGATCCGTTCCGTGACCTCCTGGATCTTCCCCCGCTTCTCCTCCAGGCGCTCATACTGCTCCCGCGAAATCAACCCGAGGCGGTAGCCGTGCTCCATCAGGCGCAGATCGGCGTTGTCCTCCCGTAACAGCAGACGATACTCGGCCCGGGAGGTGAGTATGCGATAGGGCTCGCTGGTGCCACGGGTCACCAGATCGTCCACCAGGACCGCCATGTAGGCCTCGGAGCGGTCGAGGAGAAAGGGGGGAGCCCCCTGGACCTTGAGGGCGGCATTCACTCCGGCCCAGAACCCCTGCGCCGCCGCCTCCTCGTAGCCAGAGGTTCCATTGATCTGCCCGGCGGTGTAGAGCCCCTGCACCCGCTTGGACTCCAGGGTGAGCTGGAGTTGATTGGGATACAGAAAGTCGTACTCGATGGCGTAAGCAGGCCGCAGAAATTCCGCGCGTTCCAGCCCGGGTACCGAGCGGACCAACTCTGCCTGCACCTCAAAGGGCATGCTATTGCCCAGGCCGCCCGGATAGAAGACGTCAGAGTCGCGCCCTTCGGGCTGCACGATCACCTGGTGCCGCTCCTTGTCACAGAAGCGGACCACCTTGTCCTCCAGCGACGGACAGTAGCGGGCCCCGGTCCCCTTGATGGCCCCGCCGTAGAGTGCCGAACGGTCCAGATTCTTTCGAATGATCTCGTGCGTCCTCGTGGTGGTATGGGTGATGTGACAAGGGACCTGAGAGATCTCGAGCCCCGTCGTGGCGTAGGAGAGGGGGCGTGGTGGGACATCGCCCTCCTGGCGCTCCATCCGGTCAAGGTCGAGCGAATCCCGCTTGAGGCGGGGTGGCGTGCCTGTCTTGAATCGTCCCAGCGCAAAGTCAAGCTCCCGGAGGGAGTCGGACAGGGTGTGGCAGGGTCGCTCTCCCATCCGTCCGCCGGAGAAGTTGGTGGAGCCGATATGGATGAGCCCCTTCATAAATGTCCCGGCCGTGATCAGGATGGCTTGGGCGCTGAAGAAGGTCCGCTCGTGGTTAACGAGTCCGACGACGCGCCCCCCTTCCACGACAAGCCGCTCCACCCTCCCCTGCCGGAGATCCAATCCCTGCTGCCTCTCCAGGACTCCTCGCATGACCAGATGGTACTCCTGTTTATCACACATGGCCCGCGAGGACCGGACCGCCGGGCCCTTGGAGGCATTCAGGATTCGAAATTGTGTCCCGCTCCGGTCCGTCACGCGAGCCATCTCGCCTCCCAGCGCATCCAGCTCCCGGACGAGCTGGCCTTTAGCGGTCCCGCCGACTGAGGGGCTACACGGCATGTGGGCGATGGTCCCGAGGTCCAACGTGAGGAGGAGGGTCCGACAGCCCAGGCGGGCGGAGGCCAACGCCGCCTCGCAGCCGGCGTGGCCCGCCCCGACTACAATGACGTCGTACGCGGTTTCGGGCATCGCTGCTCCTAGACTGCTGTTGGCCGTCCGCAGTCAGCACTCAGCTTGCTGGAATGCTGAGACGCTAGCAAGCGTTCTCGCTTGCCAGCTGAAAGGGCCGGAGATAAGATACACCCGCTATGATATCAGCTTCACCAACGCAAACCAAGCGCTACACCGACCTTCGCAGCTTCCTGCAGCGCCGATTCGGCTGCCGGGTCCACAAGATCACGCTGGATGCGCACTTCACCTGCCCGAATTTGGACGGGAGCAAAGCGATCGGTGGCTGCATCTTCTGCCACCAGGGCTCCGGCCACTCCACGCTGGGTGCCCTGAGCGTCGCCGAGCAACTCGAGCGGGGGAAGACGTATCTGCGCCGACGACACAAGGCGGAACGGTTCCTGGCCTACTTCCAACGGTATACCAACACCTACGCCCCGGTGGAAACCTTGCGACACCTGTATGATGAGGCCCTCGCGGTCGAGGACGTCGTCGGTCTGGTGGTGGGGACGCGGCCTGACTGCGTCCCCGATCCGGTCCTCGATCTGCTCCAGAGGTACGCGCGGCGGACGTACGTCGCTGTGGAGTATGGGCTACAGTCGATTCATGATCGAACCCTCGAACGTGTTAACCGGGCCCACGGCGCTGCCGAGTTTGTGGATGCCGTGCATCGGACGGCAGGGCGGGGCATCCACACCTGCGCCCACGCCATGCTGGGCCTCCCGGGAGAGACCAGGGCGGATATGCTGGCGACAGCCCAGGCGATTGCCGCACTCCCCCTCGACGGGATCAAGATCCATCTCACGTACGTCCTCAAACACACGGTGCTGGGCGACATGTACCTCCAGGGACAGTACCGCCCGATGGAAATAACGGAGTATGTCGAGACCGTCTGCGATGTTCTTGAGCGCCTCCCGCCCGGCATGGTCATCCATCGGTTGACCGGAGATCCTCCTCGCGATCTCCTGCTCGCCCCCCAGTGGGCCCTTCACAAGTGGCAGGTCCTGAACGCGATTGATGCCGAGCTGATCCGGCGAGAGAGCCTCCAGGGGCGGCAGTGGACTCGGGAGCAGACACGGAATCTCTAACCGAGGGGATGGTGGAGTATCCGAAGCTCAGACCGGTCGAGGCGTTTCCGACGGAGGCGAACGGGAAAAAGGTCCTCTGCCTGCGAGACCCGACTCACTATGCCGAGGCGGTCCTCTTCGTCCTCCCCGAGGCTGTGGAGATCCTCCGGTACTTCGATGGCAAGCATTCCATCGTGGACATCCAGGCCGCGTATGTCCGCCGCCACGGTCAACTCCTCTTCCGGGAGGAGGTGGAAGCACTCATCGCGACCCTCGATCAGCACTACTTTTTGGAGGGCGACCGCTTTGCGCAGCACCAAGAGAGACTGGAAGAGGCATTCCGACAGACCACGACCCGTCCAGCCTTTCTCGCGGGAAGATCCTACCCTCCGGAGGGCCCCGAGCTTTGCCAGATGCTGGAGCAGATGCTGCAGCATGCCGAAGGTCCAGCCGGCACACTTCATCCGGCAAAGGATACCATTCACGCCCTGATCGCGCCCCACATCGATTTCATGCGGGGGGGAGCAGGATACGCGTGGGCCTACGGCGGGCTGGACCAGAGGACGGATGCTGAACTCTTCGTCATCTTCGGGACCGCCCATGGCGGGGCGAGCAGACCCTTTGCCCCCTGCGCCAAGGACTTCGACACGCCCCTCGGCGCCGTTCGGACCGACCGCGCCTTGGTCGAGGAACTGAAGCAGCGCTGTCCCGACCTCCTGGCGGTGGACGACATGGCCCACAGGGTAGAGCATTCCATTGAATTTCAGGCCATCTTGCTGCAGCACCTGCTCGGCGCCAAACGTCCCTTCCAGATCCTCCCGATCCTCTGCGGCTCCTTTCACGAGTGGATCCTCGCCGGACAACTCCCCTCGGATGATCCAGGGGTGCAGAGTGTCCTCGAGGCCCTACGCGATCTCATCAAGGCGCAAGAGAAGCCCGTCTGCCTTGTTGCCGGGGCCGACCTGGCCCACGTGGGCGCCCGCTTTGGGGACCCCGGCCCGATCACGCCTGACTTACTTCGATGGATCGAAGGCCAGGACAGGGAGATGCTCGAGCCCGTGGCCGCCGGCGACCCTGAAGGGTTCTTTCGTTTTGTCAGCCGGGAGAAGGATCGGCGCCGCATCTGCGGGCTGCCTCCCGTCTACACCTTGCTCCACCTAATGAGAGGTCGGACCGCAGAGCTCCTCCATTACGGCCAGGCGCCCGATCCGCAGGGGGTCGTGACCTTTTGCAGCATGGCGTTCCCGGGCTAGCGCCTGGGTGTTGGGTATTAGGTATTAGGTGTTCGGCATCGAACTTGAAGGGCCTGTTCGATCAGACGAAGGTCGGGCGGAATCGCGGCTGGAAGGGCGAGGCCCGTCCGGGGCTGCTTCAAGCCATGGCCGGTGATCACCACCACAACGAGATGTTCCGGGCGGAGGATCCCCTCGTGCGCTAGGCGCATCGCTGCCCCGAAGGAAACCGCCCCCGCCGGCTCGGCAAAGATCCCGGCCTCTCTTGCCACGAGGACCTGGCCCCTCTCGATCTCTGACTCCGAAAGGGCCACCGCCGTCCCGCGTGACTCCCGGACGGCGCGAAGGGCGCACCAGGCCATGGTGGAGGGGCTTCCTACCCGGATGCTCTCCGCGATGGTCTGTTCCGCCTCGACGGGCCGGATCTCATCCCACCCTGCATCGAGGGCTCGGACCACGGGGGCGCAGGCCGCCGGCTGAGCCGCGGCAATCCTTGGAAGCCGGTCGATCCACCCCAGCCTATACAGCTCGTTGAACCCCTTCCAGCAAGCGGCGGCGCCGACCCCTCCTGCGGTCGGATGAATGATCCAGTCGGGCACGCGGCCGCCGAGGTCGGCCCAGATCTCGTAGGCGTAACTTTTCTTCCCCTCGTTCCGCCACGGGTTTGACGAGTCACAGCTGTACCAGCCGAACGCTTTGAGCGCCTGGCCGTACACGCGTGCCGTTCCATCGAAGTCCGCCTGCACCCGGACGATCCGCGCCCCGTAGGCGGCGGCCTGCGCCACCTTTCCGGAGGCTGTCGCCTCCGGAACAAAGACGATACTTTGAAGACCCGCGCGAGCGGCGTAGGCAGCCACCGAGGCGGCGGCATTGCCGGTCGAGGCCACGGCCGCTACCGCGCGACCCTCCTCGATCGCGCGAGAGATCGCAACGGCATTGGAGCGGTCCTTGAGCGAGCCCGTGGGAAGCACGGTGTCGTTCTTCAGATAGACCTCGGCCCCACCCACGTCGCGACGCAGTCTCTCTACAGGCACAAGTGGCGTGCCACCTTCGCCGAGGGTCACGATGGCCCCCTCCTTCTCGATCGGGAGAAACTCCCTCCACCTCCAGATACTCCTATCGGCGCGATGGAGGAAAAGCTCTGGCCCTTTCCCCTTGAGACCACTCAGGTCGAGGTTCACCTCAAGGATGTAGTGACACTCCTGGCACCTCCATTCCTTGATCTCGATGGGGTAGCCCTTCATGCACTTCGGGCACTTGAAGCCCTGCACCTTCCCCATACCGAACCTCTTCACCGAGACGGCAAGAAAGTGTTACGGCCTGCTCGCGGACCGCCTCAGGATGGCGATGCAAACGACGAGGACCAGGATCAAGAGGGTTAACAGGCCCAGCTCGACCATGGCGTTTCTAAAGGCACCCGGCTCGCTCTTGATGAATTCGGCTGCCTCCGGGGTCAGAACGAGGATGCGCCGGACGGAGGCAATCAGGGCGACGATGAGGAATGGCTCCATGAGCAGGGTATGTTCCCGGACCGCGAGTCGGATCGTGTAGAGAATCTCCACCAACATGAGGACCAGGAGGAGGCTGTCCAGGATCTCGATCGCGTGAACCCGCAGGTTCCCCCCCTTGATGGTTTCGACGAAGGTCCCGGCCGTGGAAACAAGCAGGACGACCGCAGTGGCGGCCAGCAATCCCCCGGCGACCAGGTAGATCCCATCCTCCCCCAGAGCGAGCCAGCGGAAGAGACGATCGCGTGTGCTGTAAGCCTTCCCTTCCAGGTCTCTTTTTTCCCCCATGGCTCGTCACCTCCCGGCAGCTGTCCAACTGCCGTTGCAGCGCTAGTGATGGGCCGCGTCGCGCACGGAAAACTTCGATGGCATCCTCGAGTACACATAGAGGGTGTAACCGGAGGCCAGCAGCATGCCCGGAATCCACCAGTACATAGCGATCACCAGCCCGGTCTCCCACGTCGCGGCGCCTTGGACCGTCAGCCCCATGGCCGGATCGCGACCCGGTAGGACATACGGGTAGACGCCGATCGCAGCGAGCGCCACCATCCCATACAAGTACACGGCTGACGCCAGGAATGCTTGCAACCCTCGCCCCCGCCTCCGGAGCGCGCGGGCACCGACCAGTCCCGCAACGGCCACTCCAACGAAGACCGCACCCCACGGCCGCGCCGCTAGGCTCTCCCTCACGTTTGGCTGTACAACGACCGTTGCGAGCGTGGTGGCAATCGACAAGATCACAACGAGAGGCCAGAGCCGGCCGGCCAGGCGCCCTGCCCGCTCCTCGACCGCTCCGTCCGTGCGGGTGTTCAGCCATAGCGCGCCATGATGGGTGAGGGCCAGCACGGCCGTCAGAGCGACGAGCACAGTGTACCAGTCCAGAATGCCGGTCTGGTCCCCAACCCTGAAATCGGTCCAGAGGGGCTCAAAGAAGGTCCCGTCCCCCTTCAACGGGACACCTCGGACCACGTTCCCAAGCGCGGCGCCCAGACAGACGGTCAGGAGCACGCTCGCCCCGGCAAAGGCGACATCCCAGAAGTGCGTCCACAGCGGATCCGCCAGGTGATGGCGAAGCTCGATGCCAAGGGCGCGAAACATCAGCAGCCACAGGACAATCATCAGCGCCAGATAGAAGCCGCTGAAGGAGACGGCCAAGAGCTTGGGGAAGGCAAAGAGCATGGTCCCGCTGGCCGCGATCAACCACACCTCGTTACCGTCCCAGACGGGGCCGATGGAGCGGATCACCTGCTGCCGCTCGGCCTCGTTCCTCGCCACAAAGAGGTGCAGAATTCCAACCCCAAAGTCAAAGCCGTCCAGGACGACATAAGTGCCGAACATCCACGCCAGGAGGCAGAACCAGACGGTCTCCATCGTTAGGCTCTCCCCGCGTTCGGCTCACCCTCACCGGAATCCGCCTCTGGCCCGCGGGCAATGATCCGGGTTGCCAGGAAGAAGTAAAGCACAGACAGGATGACGTACATTCCCATGAAGCCAATGAGTGTAAACAGTGCATTCCCGCCCGACACGTTCGTGGAGTGACCGTCGGCGGTCCGCATCAGCCCGTAGATGATCCACGGCTGGCGGCCCAGCTCGGCCGTCAGCCATCCAGCCGTGTTCGCGATAAAAGGAAACGGCACGGCCAGCATCAGGATCCAGAGGAGCCAGCGCTGCTCGTGGAGGGTCCTACGCCACAGGAAGAAGGTACTAAGCGACATGATCCCGATGAAGATCGTCCCGAGGCCCGCCATCACGTGGTACGCGTAGTAGAGGAGCTCAATGTTGTCGGGCCACAGGGCGCGCTCAAAGTCGTTCAACCCGACGATCCTCGCCTCCCAGCGCTGGTGCGTCAGGAAGGAGAGCATCCGCGGCAGGACGACAGGATTATCCAGACGCAATTCCGGGATGTTGGGCTGCCCGATGAGGACCAACCCTGCGCCGTCCTCCGTGTGGAAGTGTCCTTCCATGGCGGCGAACGTCACGGGCTGATGCTTATACACGAGCTTTCCCTGAATGTCGCCGGTCGGAAACGCGGCCAGCCCGCTCGCGACGAGCCCCACCACAACCGCCACGGCCAAGGACCGGCGCGCCATCGCCACGTGTTCGCCCCGCAGCATGTAGAAGGCGCCGATCGCAGCCATGACGAAGCTCGCCGTGATTGTCGTGCCCACCATGACGTGCAGATACTGGGGAACCGCCCACGGGTTGGTAAAGAGAGCCGATAGGCTCGCCAGCCTGATGACGCCGTCAGGGGTGATCTCGTAGCCGACCGGATGCTGCATCCAGGCGTTGGTGCAGACGATAAAGAAGCCGCTGAGCCAGGTCCCAACGAACACCAGGAGGGCCGCGACCCAGTGGCCGCGTTGGCCGAGCCGGTCCTCACCAAATAAGAGCAGGTAGAGAAACGAGGATTCGAGGAAGAAGGCAAAGACCCCCTCCATGGCCAGCGTCTGTCCGATGACTCCACCGGCGGCCTCGGCGAAGCGGGACCAGTTGGTCCCGAACTGAAACTCCAGGGGGATCCCGGTGATCACCCCCATGACGAAGGTCAGGCCAAAGATCTTGGCCCAGAAGCGAACAGCGTGGTTAGCGACCCGATCGCCCCGCAGTGCCATCGTCTTGAGGATGAAGATGAGCAAGGCCAGGCCCATCGTTAACTGGGGGAAGATGTAGTGGTACGTGACGGTGAAGGCGAACTGAAACCGGTGAATCGTCAGCGCTTCCATGGACGTCCGACCCTCATTCGCTGCGGTAGGAATCTTCTACATGCCTGCGGCGGAAAAGGCAACAGGCAAAAGGTCACATCAATTCCGCGGTGCTGTCATCTTTGTGATGACATTCCCCAGGACACCCGTCAACTCACCTTCTGCAGCCAGGATACGAAGCAAGCGAGAAAATCCGGCGGTGCGCATAGGGCCTTTCGACACCGCTCCCTGAGCTTCAGGCGCGTCTGCCGAAAGCTCTTGACGATCCCTAACAGTCTCAATATCGTTACGCAGCTGGAGGAATGTCCAGAGCCTGGAGGCCCCGCGTGAAACGGAAAGCCTTGCCGGCCGCCGCCATCACGCGAGGCCGGTTCAGCCCTGCCAGAAACCACTGCGGAAGTCAACTTCGAGCGCGAACCAAGAGGAGGAGGTCCAAGCGATGATGCATCATCGATTTGTACTAAGCGCCCTCTCCAT
>Ga0209431_10000618_pt1 | contig 29668 bp, 37 predicted proteins | sample RifCSP13_3_FD_184021 | JGI IMG/M metagenome (GOLD analysis project Ga0209431, IMG submission 184021) | Soil microbial communities from Rifle, Colorado - Rifle CSP2_sed 13_3 (SPAdes) (version 2) | ecosystem: Environmental > Terrestrial > Deep subsurface > Rock core/Sediment | place: Rifle...
TATCCCATTATGAGGGCGAATTACCTTCCACATCTAGGCAGGATATCCTAACATCTGTGAGGAGTTCCACATTTTAGGGTATAATTGTAGCCAGACTGCCGAGATCGGTGGCGAGGTCAATCCGGATGATCCCTCGCATATACTCACCGTGAGACGGCAGGGCAGGTGGCAGCGAGGGCTGTGGCAAAATGGCCCGGCACAGTTGGCGATACACTCTAAAGTATCAGCATGGAAGTTCCGCAGGGTTCTTCGCCCGTCCCGGGGGTCACACGGGTAGCGAGTGCAAGCAGAGCGACCTGGCCCACCTGCCTCAAATTCAGAAAGGAGACAAGAATGTCAATGAATAACCAAGGAAATGCAGCAAGAGAATTACAGGTCAGGGATCAGCTTGGCAATCTGTTACATGAGATCGAGCGACTGGATAAGGCGATATCCCAATTAAGTGAGCGCCTATCCCCAGTACTTTTCCATCGCGATCAGACAGGGGAAAAAGAAAGTGTCCCGGCTCCAGGTCTTTGCGACTTGGCTGCTGAAATCAGGCAGCACGCCGGGATATTAGCCGAACTGGGCGACCGTCTCGACATGATATTCAGGTCGCTCGAAATCTAAGTAGTCTATCATAAGCAGATTAGGAGGGAACAGCATGGCAAGTCTACTGAAATCTAGAAAGTTCTGGTTGGCGGTATTCGGGCTGGTTCAGGTGATCGTATTCCACTACATCCAGGTACCAGATGCGGTCTGGCAGACGATCACCGTCCTGGTAATGTGGTTAATCGGGATGATCGCAGTCGAGGATGCCGCGGCGAAGTTGGCAGGAAGGAAGTAAGTCCAGGGGGATAAACAATGCCGATTGACGATAACAATCAACGCATCACCATCGCTGTATTATCGAAGCAGCTTGAATCTATCGAGAAGAAACTTGATGAGGCTTACAGGACTATTAGCGTAGACCACGATAAGCTGATAGCCCTGGAAGCGCAGATATCCGACATCGTTTGGCTCAAGCGGTCCTTCGGCGGCATGGTTATTTCTGTTCTGGCCGCCCTGGGGATCGCCATTTATGCGCTGATATTGCAACTACCATAGCACCTTAACATGGGGAAAATATGGCAAAGACCCCGCGACGTGAGAAGCGCCGCCGTTCAACGCTGGATTAATCAAAGGGAGGTGAGACTTGTATTCAGCAGTGTTCGATATCGAGACGACCGACCTGGCCGCAGTAGGCGCCGGGATTGTCACCGTCATTTGTATTCGACCGATGCAGACAGGACGTACAAAGACCCTGCATCTGGGGATGTACGAATTTGAGAAGGATGATTCCTACGGCTTCCTGGAGCGTGAAGAGACGGCATTGTTGAGAGCGGTGCTTGAGGAGTTCCGCAAGTATCATATCCTGATTGGGCATAATATCGAGCGGTTTGACTGGCCTTATCTGCGCAGCCGCGCCTTCATCCGGGATGTGGTCTGGGATGTTCACCCGGCGCTATATGACACGCTTAAGGCATTCAGGCGCACTCGATTTCTGACTGTGCCCAATGGCTATGGCAAGCCAACCGGCAGCCTGGCCCATGTTGCCGACTTTGCTAAAGTCCATCAAGAAAAAACGGCGATATATCCACAATCCAGATGGGAAAAAATCTGGGGAAACAAAGCACAGAGGGCGGAGGCATTGCGGGAAGAGGCCGACCACTGCCAGCGTGACGTGAGGATGAACGCCCAGGTATTCGAGTTCCTATGGGCGGCAGACATGCGCCCGACTATCAAGAAGGCAATCTGATGAGTGCAAAGGAAAAACTTTTTACCGATTGGCAGGCACTCTATGAGACTGTGCCCCCGTTACTTGCAGAGGACGAGAAAACGATACCCATGATCTCGGCCGATCTGGGTATTAGCTATGACGCTGCACACCAACTCATCGAGAGATGGGTACGAGACGGGAAGATTATCTCCGTAGGGCTGCGATGGCAGAAAGGGCGGGCGCCGGCCAAGGCATATAAATTAATCACTTAAGGTGACCACAATAGATTGGATAGAAAATGACCCAACCATTTGACCCACGACAACGCAAGTATTCCGACTTCGCCGCGCCCTTCGACAGCTTCTGGGCGCGCTGGGAGCTCACCGCTAATCTGCTCATCGACAGGGTAGAGGGATACAGCTATCCCGTCGTCCTCGGCGTTGACCTCTCGCGCCACAATGCGGATCCGATCGACTTCGACCAGGTCTACAGCGCGGGGTATCGCTTCGTTATCTTCAAGGCGAGCGAGGGCAGCAGCTATCGCGACCCGCAGTTCGAGGCGCGCTGGCCGCGGGCTTACGCCGCCGACCTGCGCCTGATGGCGTATCACTTCTTCCGGGACGGGGCGAGTGGGATCAGCCAGGCGGACAATTTTCTATCCGCCATCGATCCGATGTACCAGGCCGTCAATCGCAATACCCGCGTATGGCTGGACGTGGAGGCCAATGACGGGATCACCGTAACAACGCGGCGGGTGCGAATTTCCGACTTTCTGACTATGGTGCACCCGCTGGGCGGAGTGTATTCCAGCCCCTATCTCTGGCAGGTGCTCACCAACAACATGCCCTTGCCCGAGAGCGCGGCTGGATGGGTGGCTCATTGGACCAGCGCAGATCAGCCCACAATCCCCGGCGGCTGGACGCGGGCAAATACGCGGCTGTGGCAGATCGGCATTGCAGGCTCACACGCCTGGGTGCCCGCGGTACCGGGAGTGCCGAACCGCTGCGACGTGAATATATTCTTTGGCGACCTGGCTGCGCTTGACGAATGGCTGGGCGACCAGTCACCGCCACCTCCGCCCCCGCCGCAGGGAAGCCTGGAGGAACGGGTAATTGACCTGGAGCAGTGGAAGTGGACGGTGGAGGACAGATTGGCAGTCCTGGAAGATCGCACACTGGCGCAAGGCGTGGCAGTTATGGCGCTGGATGAGCGGGTGAAGGTGCTGGAAGAAGGGACGAACACCCAGCCGCAACCGCCTCCGCCTGCCTATTACCGGGAATTTGTGATCACCGCGGACAAGGCGAATGCTCGATTTATCCACAGCTTCAACGCCAACGGATACCCCATTATGCAGATATACCCGAGCGACAGCGCGCCGGTCTCCGAGCGCATCCAGTTCGCCAGGGGCGAGGTGCTGCGCGTGCAACCCGACAAAGTGGACACGGATGGCAGCATGGATTATTACAGGCTCTGCGATCGGCAATCTCCGGAAGGCGACGACTTGTATCTGCGTGAGGTGGAGTTGTGGGTGTTCTGAATTAGGGGGATACCAGAGGAGGGGCAGAGGGGCGCAGGTGTGGAAAAACCAAGGCGCGGCGGGAAGAGGTACAGGGTGTTCTGCCCCTGAGATGGTGGTGAAATGAGTGAGAGAAACGGCGTCTATTGGACCAACGAGAAGCGCAAACTGAGCCAGCTCAAACCCTGGCCACGCAATCCGCGCCAGATCAAGAGCGATCAGGCGAAGCGGCTAGGCGAGAGCTTTGATCAGTTCGGCCAGGTAGAAACCCTGGCTATCGGCCCGGACGGAGAAATCTATAACGGTCATCAGCGGCTAAATGTGTTGATGGTAGAGCAGGGAGCAGACTACGAGGTAGATGTCCGCGTTGCCAGCAGGCCACTTACCGAGAAGGAGCGGGAGAAGCTGACAATCTATCTGCATAAGGGCGCGGCTGGCGAGTGGGATTTTGACGTGCTGGCAAATGAATTCGAGCTAGGAGATTTATTAGATTGGGGGTTCGACAAGAAGGAGCTTGACCTTGATTTGTGGCTGCCAGAGCCGCCCGAGGATCCCGGCGCACAGATGGACAGGGCTGAGGAGCTGCGCGAGAAGTGGGGCGTGGAGAGCGGGCAGCTATGGCAGTTGGGCGAGCACCGTCTTATTTGCGGGGATTGCACGGATAAAGATGTGGTCGAGAGGGTGATGGGGGGGGAGAAGGCAGACATAATATTTACGGACCCACCCTACGGAATGAATAAAGACTTTGTCAATGATGATCACAAAAATATGATTGGGTTTCATGAAATGTGGATTGATATTATCAAAGAATATTCGTGTGTAATGTTATGTTGGTATGATCCAAAGAAAATGCGCGAAATTATTTTGCCTTCAGAAAAATTGTTCGCGGAGATGACAGATTATTTACATCTATACAAACCCAATGATGTAGCATTCCCATTGCGGGGATGGATTCGGATTTCCGAATCCATGCTTATATTTGGGGACGGGAAATATCAAGAAGTAAATCCATATTCGCATGATACCTATTTATATAATCATGAGAATAAGGACAAATCCTTTTACCATCCATCTGTAAAGCCGAGGGATATAGTCGAAGATGTTATAAGCAGGTTTTTGGCCGATATTATTCTTGACCCATTTCTCGGTTCTGGCACAACCCTGATCGCCTGCGAGCGCCTCAGGCGCAAGTGCAGGGCAATCGAAATCAGCCCAGCTTACTGCGCTGTGGCAATCCAACGCTGGGTGGACATGACCGGCGGCGAGCCGGTGTTGTTATACAACGAGGAACAACAAGATGGCTGAGGGTGGTATTACTGGCAAGGGTTTTCGTAAAGGCGATCCGCGAATAAACCGCAAGGGCAGACCTCGCAGTTTTGACGCGCTGCGCACCCTCGCCCAGCAGATCGCCCATGAAGAGGCCAGGTCTGGCGGCGCGCCTGTGGTCGTCGAGGGGCATAAGGCGACGGTTGCCGAGATGATTCTTCGCCAGTGGGCGGCGAGCAAGAATCCGCAATTGCAGCGGGCGTTTATCGAGATTGCTTTTGGCAAGGTGCCGGATGCGCTGGACTTGACCAGCGGAGGCGAAGCAATAAGAGTAACACTAATGGGCGATGATTAATGTCGAGATTGATCGCGCCGTATTCAACACTATTTATATCCCTTACCTGGATTGCATGTCGCGCACCCAGATACTTTATGGCGGCTCCGGGTCCGGTAAGTCGGTGTTTTTGGCGCAGCGACCAGTCTATGACGTGATGCGTGGAGGGCGTAATTATCTTGTTACAAGACACGTGGGGCGCACTATCCGGGGATCTGTGTATGCTGAAATCGTACGCGTTATCTATGATTGGGGAGTGCAATCGCTATTCAAGATTAATAAGACGGAAATGACCATTACCTGTCAGAATGGATATCAGATTATCTTTGCCGGTCTGGACGATATCGAGAAGCTAAAATCCCTGGTCCCGGCTAAGGGTGCGATTACGGATATTTGGATTGAGGAGGCGACAGAGACAGACAGGAATACCATAAAACAGCTCTATAAGCGCCAGCGTGGTGGGTCTGAGGATATACCCAAGCGGCTAACGATGAGTTTCAATCCGATCTTACGCAATCATTGGATATTCGAGGAATATTTTGCGCCGCTGGGCTGGGCTGACGATCAGGTCGAATATCAAGATGAGGATATTGCCGTTCTCAGGACGTGGTATGTTCATAACCGCTTCCTTACCGAGCAAGATAAAACCGGCTTGGAGGGCGAAGAGGATAAATATTTCCGGGATGTGTATACCCTCGGAATTTGGGGCGTGCTTGGGCATGTCATCTTTACCAATTGGAAGGTGCAAGACCTGGCAGATATGCAAGCGCAGTTCACTAATCGGCGCAATGGGCTGGATTTCGGATTTTCAAGCGACCCCGCGGCACTATCCAGGTCACATTACAACCGGGCGCGTAAGACCATTTATATCTTTGATGAGCTGTATGAGCGGGGATTGACCAATGATGTGCTTGCCGGTCTGCTTATGGAGAAAATCGGGGATGATGTGATTGTCTGTGATAGCGCAGAGCCGAAGTCTATTACCGAATTACAGCGAGAGGGCATAAAGGCGATTGGTGCCAAAAAGGGAAAAGACAGCGTGAACCACGGTATTCAATGGCTCCAGCAACAAATGATTGTTGTCGATAAATCGTGCATCAATACGCAAAACGAATTACGGCAATACCATTGGAAGGAGGATAAATACGGCAACGCGCTCCGGCAGCCAGTAGATAAGAACGACCATATCATAGATGCTACTCGTTATGCTTATGAGAACGACAGTACGGCTGCCAGTATTACCGCGGTGCCGAATCCGTTTTACGATTGAGGTGGGGAAATGAGCATATTATCAGATATTCGCAGCGCATTCTACAACCTGGCGCACCTGGGGGAGATACTGGCGAACTCAACATACCAGAAGCGCATGGAGGAGGCTGCCGTTCGACGCGACTACTACCACGGCGAGCATCGGCGCCAGTTCAAGGTCAAGCCGCTCCAGCCAGACGATAACCTGACAGTAAATTTCGCCGGCCTTATTGTCAGGCGCGGGGTTTCGATGTTGCTGGGTGAGGGAATTGAGTTTGATTTGCCAGGCGACCCGGAGGAAATCGAGAACCCTGAGACGGGCGAGGTTGAGGTTATCGAGCAGCCCAACCAGCAATACATCGATGATATGTGGGACGCCAACCGCAAAGATGTGCTGATGCATAAGGTGACACAGTTCGGCGCGATCAATGGTACCTGCTATTTCAAAATCATGCTGGACGGCGTGGAAAGCCGGCAGGATGAAAACGTGCTGCTTCCGCGCCTGATTGCTCTGGATCCGCTTTACATGGAGATTGAAACCGACCCTGAGGATATTGATACTGTTATCGCATATATCAATCGGTTCAACATCATTATGAACGGGAAAGACACGGCGCGGAAGGAAGTCACGCGACGCAACTATGCCGCGATCACCAATGAGGCCGGGTTGATTATCGGCACGGGCGAAACCGATTCTTGGACTATCGAAAACTGGTACGCCAATGCCGATACGCAAGGGCAATGGGTGCGCCTGTACGCCGACCAGCTTTGGGAATATGAGTTTCCGCCGATCATCCACTGGCAAAATCTACCGCTGGCTGGTAGCTGCTACGGTGAGCCAGATATCACCGATGATGTGATCGAAATCCAGGATAGGCTGAATTTCATTGCCGCCAATATCAGCCGGATCATCCGCTATCATGGACATCCTAAGACCTGGGGGCGGGGCGGCTTTATGACCGACAAGGCGAGCTGGGGCGCAGATGAAATGCTTATGCTCTCCGGCGATAATGCCATGCTGCAAAACCTGGAGATGGCAAGCGATCTGGCCTCGTCGCAGTCATTCCTGGCATTCCTGCGCCAGTCACTATTTGACATCGCGCGTACGACCGACCTGGGGAGCATCAAGGACAAGCTGGGCGCGCTGACGAATTTCGCCCTGCGGGTGCTTTTCTTCGATAGCATGGCGAAGCTGGGCAGCAAACAAGAACTTTACGGCGAGGCGTTGCGAGAGCTCAATCACCGCCTGCTGGTATTGGCAGGCTTTAGCGGCCCGGAGGCGGACGGCGGAGAGGTTGTCTGGCCCGACCCGCTGCCGACCAGCGAGGCGGAGGAGACACAGGCGCTTGAGTTCGATTTGCGCAATGAGCTGACCAGCCGGGAAACGGCGTCAACGATGCGCGGCTACGATTGGGTGGAGGAGAGCGGGCGCATCGACAAGGAGAGGGAAGCGGCCAGAGAGGCGCAGGGCAGTCTGGGCTCGTTTTTCCTGAAGCAGTTCGAGAGAGGCGAGGGTGGCGGCGAGCGCATGATGACCGGACGGCAAGCGCAAGGGATGATGGAGGAGCGGTAATGCCGTTCAAGAGTACCAAGCAGAGACGATATCTGTTTGCGAAGAGGCCAGAGATAGCCCACCGATGGGCTAAACGCTATGGCTCTAAAATCCGGCGCGGGAAGCGCAGAAAGGCTAGTAAAAGGTGACGAGATAACCAGGCGAGTCAAAGCCAGGATATATTGGTCTAGCATCGACTAAGATCATGGATAAAACCCATGCCCCCTGAACAGCCTCCCCTGATTGTCGCCGTCGCCCGCTTCCGCCGCGCCCTCGCCCAGCGCGATGCGCAGGCATTGGATCGCATCATCAACGCCTATGGGCGCATCTACCAGCGGCTACAGGATAAGATAGATTTGCTTGTGGCGGAGATAGGCGGGCAGGCAGTCACCCGCGGGCAGCTTGTGCGCATGGTGCGCTATCGGGAATTGATAGCACAAGTGAACGAGGAATTATCTGCCTTCCAGGGCTTCATGCGCACCGAATTGGGAGCGGCTGGCGAGTTCGGGGTGGGGCAGGGGATACGGGATGCGCGCCAGTTATTGAGCTATGCTGTTGCCGGAGATGCACAGATTGTGGGGGCTTTCAATGTCCTGCCACGGGATGCAATCGAGAGCGTGTTGGGCTTCCTGTCGCCAGAAGGCCCATTATATGCTCGCCTGGCGGAGTTGGCACCCACGACTGTTGACGCCGTGGTAAATGGTATTGTCGAGGGCGTGGGGCTGGGCTACAACCCGCGCAAGATTGCCCGGCTTATCCGCGATGACCTGGGCAGCGGATTGACAGACGCGCTCCGCATGACGCGCACGGTGCAGCTTTACAGCTATCGGGAGGCCAACAGGGCGACGTATATCGCCAATAGCGATGTGGTCGAGGGCTGGATTTGGCATGCGGAGTTGGGGCCGCGTACCTGCCTGAGTTGTATCAACATGCATGGTACGTTTCACGCTCTTGATGAAACGCTGAACGATCACCATAACGGGCGGTGTGCTATGGTCCCGGCTGTACGCGGCTTTGACCGCGTTGTCCAGGAGGGCGCGGGCAAAGAGTGGTTCGAGGGATTGTCGGAGGCGGAGCAGCGACAGATGATGGGGCAGAGCAAATGGGACGCGTGGCGGGAGGGCAGGTTCGATTTCAGCGCGCTGACCGGCGCACATGATGACGCGGTTTATGGTCAGATGCGGATCGAGCAGAGCTTGCAGGCGATATTAGGACAATGACCGACCGTGATTTTCTACTAGCGATCCGCCAAGCATTATTGATGGCCCTGGATGCGCTGGAGCGCAGGCTAGAGATATCGCCGCGCACCTCTGAGATACGCGCGACGCTGAAATCTGTTATAATCAGGCTCGATGAACGACGACAAAAAACAACCGAGTAATTCCTGGGCTAAATTCTTTGCCGGCTTGTTTTTTGTGCTAGGGATGGGGAGCATGCTATTTTATGATCTCCAATTCGCCATTTTCTTTATGGTTGCTGCCCTAGTTATTAAGCCGGCAGACTGGTAAGGCATATCAATGATTTCAGACTTTCAGGATAGGGCGTATAGATATTATGCCCGCTTTGGAAGATTTCCTTGTAGACTGGCAATTACAAGGGAATACTACGATTTATTAGTAGCCGAGATTAAAGAATCAATGTATCTAACCAGTATTGTGGATCCCGATAAAGTTCCCGAAACAGATTTATTTATGGGAATTCCACTTGATATTGTAGACGTGGTATAATTAGCCCAACAACCGAATAACAGGTAGCCCGTAAGGAACGCCGTCTTTTTGTGGCAGTCGAGAGAACGCCACCGAGAGGCGGCGTTTTTGTTTTCGGGGGAATCAATCAGGAGGGATAGCCGAGATGGCAACCGAAGAGGAATTGAAAGCAGCCGAAGAAGCCAGGAAGGCGGCAGAGGCTAAAACAGCAGCCGAGACTGAGGCCAAGAAGGCCGCAGAAGAGGCCGCAAAGAAAGAGGCTGAAAAGCAGGCCAGTTTTGAAAAGTGGCTTGCCGAACAGCCGGAGAGCGTTCGACAGCTTTATAACGAGCATGTCACCGGCCTAAAAACAGCTTTGCAGTCCGAGAGGGAAAAGAGCAAGGGAGTAGGCGACAAGCTCAAGAAGTTGGCCGATTTAGAAAAGGCCGAGGATGAACGTAAAAAGGCAGCAATGACCGAGACGGAGCGATTGCAAGCCGAATTACAAGAGGCCAAAAACAAGGCGGCAAAGTTCGAGCGCGAAAGCCTGCAACGACAGGCGGCAGACAAGGCTGGTCTGCCAGCAGCATTTGCTGATCGTATTCGTGGCGAGACGCTTGACGATATGGTTGAGGATGCTAAGGGGCTATTAGAGGCCATGCCAAAATCTGAACAGAAACCGAAACCAAGCACTACCGCCACCAATCCGGGCGCGGGCCATCAAGGGGCCGAAACCGACGAGCAGAAACGGGCGCGCCTGTTCGGAGTACAGGTCGATCCATTTGCGGAGGACGTGTTACGCCAGAAGGGTGGGGGAGTGTATTTTATCAAAGAGGAGTAAATAAACGATGGCTGGCGAATCAACTGGTGCATCTATCAGCACCTTCATCAATTCAATTTGGGAGGCTGCCGTCCTGGTGGCCCGCGAGAACTCCATTATGGCTCCCCTGGTCCAATCCTGGGGCGACCGCATGGGCCTCGCATCCCGCTACTACAACCGCTACACCGGGGGCACTATCGGGTCATTGGCTGAAACCGCTGACCTGAGCGCGCAGGCATTCACCCCTGGCACCGTGTCCGTTCTCACCCCGGCGCAATACGGGGCGCAATATTTCATCACCGATCTGCGCATCGAGAGCGATCCATTCCAGGTTCGTTCAGACGCGGGCCGCGACCTGGGCGAGCTCCTGGGCGTCCATGTTGACAGCAATCTGGTTGGCACGTTCTCAAGCCTCACCGGCGGGACTGTTGGCACCGCTGGGGGGACGATCCTCTGGACTGGCATTATGAAGGCAATCTCGCTTCTGCGCCGCCGGAAGATCGCGCAACCCTATGTCGCCGTGTTGGAGCCTGGGCAATGGTATCACCTCGCGGCTGCAGTCGGCCCTGGCGTCACGCTGACCAACGCGCCGGCATTGCAAAATGCTATCGCCGGGCGTTTCTACCAGGGCACCGCCTTTGGGGTGGACTTCTGGATCGACGCCAATATCACCAGCGGCACGGCTGCTGTTGGCGGCCTGTTCGCACGGGAGGCAATCGGTTTTGATAACCGGCGGGCGTTCCGGCTCGAACCACAGCGCGACGCATCACGCGGCGGCGGTGGGTACGAGCTGAATGCGACTATGGTGTACGGCTATGGCATTTGGAATGCCCTGGCCGGGTGCCAACTGGTCGGGACGAGCGTAATCCCGTAATCTAATCTGTGAGTTTGGGGGCAGTTAGCCTCCTCCTGGCTGATTGTCCCCATTCTCAAGCGGCAGAACTGCCAAGCGCGGAGGAGGCGCGCTTTAACATGCGAATACACTGGCACAGTAACGCGCCCTGGGTGACTACGGGGTATGGCAACCAGACAAAGCTCTTCCTGCCACGGATTGCCAAGCTCGGGCACTACGTGAGTACGACCGCATTTTTCGGCCTGCAGGGGGGGATGATCCGCTACGGGTTAGGTGACCAGCAATTCAACATCCATTCCGGGGGGCGACATCCCTACGGCATTGAAATGATGGTGCCTAATGCGGTGATCGAGCAATCCGATGTGCTGATTTCGCTCATCGATGCCTGGGTGATTGATCCCGGCAAGTTCAATGGATCTCCGGTGCGCTGGATACCCTGGTTTCCGATTGACAGCGAGCCGGTGATGAGCGAGATCGTTGATCGGGTGCGCACTGCTTACCGGCGGATTGTGTTCAGCAAGTTTGCCCAATCCGAGCTTGAGAAAGTGGGGCTGGATAGCTACTACGTGCCGCATGGGGTGGACTGCAATGCGTTCAGACCAATAGATCGGGTGGAGGCGCGCAAGCATGTCAACTGGCCGCAAGATCGCTACATTGTAGGTATGGTGGCGGCAAATAAGGGCGTGCCACCGCGTAAGGCATTTTGCGAGCAGATCACCGCGTTCGCCGCGTTCCACAAGCGGCACCCCGAGGCGCTGCTTTATCTGCACACCGACGACGGGACGCATGGCGGGCAGGTGATGGACCTTACCAAGTATCTCAAAATAATGCAGTTGCCGTTTGCGTACTCTATACCGGGCAGGGATATTGAGAATAAGACCGCGGTACTTTTCTGCGACCAGTTCACCAATGCCAGTACCGGCTTCAATGACAACTACCTGAACGCAGCTTACAATGGCATGGATGTCCACATGCTGGTGTCGAGCGGGGAGGGCTTCGGGATACCAATTGTCGAGGCGCAGGCGGCAGGCTGCCCGGTGATTGTGGGGGATTGGACAGCTATGCCCGAGCTGTGTTTTTCGGGCTGGAAGGTGGACAAGCGCGAGGCAAAGCCGTTCTGGAACTCTGCTGAGGTATTCCAATATTATGCCAACCCAGAGGCGATCTACGAGAGGCTGGAGGCGGCTTACCGGATGCGGGGCAACCAGGACTACCGAAAGCGCGCCAGACAAGGGGCGCTGGCTTACGACGCGGATAAGGTAACGGAGAAATACTGGAAGCCGGTGCTGGCAGAGATCGAGGAGAGCTTGCAAGAGCGGGTAGAGATCGAGGCAGTGGCGTGAGCAACCAGATTGCCATCTTTATCGTGAACTACAACATGCCAGAAAGGACGGACGCACTGGCTGAGCACATTAACAACCGAATAGAATGGCCTCACGTACTTTTCGTGATCGACAATGGCAGTGATATCGTTCCGCGGTCAAAGCATACTAACGTGTTCCTGGAGAAAAACAGGCAGACCACGGGCGGCTGGCTGGCAGGGCTAGAGGCGGCAGAGAGCTATCAAAAGGATTGGCTGGCTTATTGGTTCCTGATCACCTCCGCCGAGTTTCCCGAGGGTGATGGCGACCCACTTACGCCAATGGCGCAGTTCCTCCTGGATGCGCCTAACGCGGTTGGCATACATCCCGCGCTTACATCTGATAGCACCACGTCCTGGACACACCTTATCACTCGCGGGGGGGAGAAGCCGCGGCGGACATGGATGATAGACAATATCGCCAGCCTGTACCGTGCAGACTGGTTTGACAGCATCGGGAGATTTGATCCGGACCTAATCTACGCCTGGGGGATAGACCTGGAGACCTGCTGGAAGGCGCGCCAACAGGGCCAGTCGCTGTGGATACATGAGGGCAGTCGGATCAAGAAGGTGACTAATATCGGCTACAACATGAACCGGATGAACATGGAAGCGGGCACCAGGGAAATGCTGGCGGGTAATAATATGCGTGAAGTCCTGAGTATGCGCTACGGTCTGGACTGGTGGGGAATTATGACGGGAGCGCATGTAGACGCGGCCTGGCGATGATTGGGGAAACTGTGGAAGCCAACCTTGAATATAACCGGCGAGTATGGGGGGATGCGGCGAATTGGATTGATCGCGATAAATACGGCTATCAATGGAGCGGGGGGCTGAAACAGGCTGCCAGTGATATATCCAGGTTTGCAGATGCGTTTCTCAAACCTTATACCAATGGGCGCTATGATCACAGGGTTTTGGAGGTCTCGCCAGGCGCAGGGCGGTTTACTGCCGAATTGATCCGCTATGCTGCTCGACTGGACTTGCTCGACATGAACCATGCGTGTCTTGATATCTGCAAAGAGAGGTTCAAATACTACCCGCTAGAGATTGACTTTCTTCATAATGACGGGCAATCCTGTGACATCCTGAGGGAGCGGAGTTACAGCCTGATAGCCAGCTTTGACTCAATGGTCCACATGCACCCGGATATCATCGAGGGGTACATCTGCCAGTTAGCTCCTCGTCTGGAGCCAAACGGTATTATGTGGCTTGATCACAGTGGGAAAGGCGCCAGGAGCGTGGGGCATAGAACAGATATGACTGCCGGGAAGATGAAGGCTATCGGTAAGGCGTGCGGACTGATCCTGTTAGAGCAGAAATATCGCAATGACCATGATTGCGTGAGTGTGTTTATACAATGAACGACGTGACGGGGATTTACGAGGAGATATCGGGGAATATCATCGGGCGGATAGCCACGCCGCCAGATGAGGCCGCCTTGCTGGCTGACATGGCCGGTAATAGCGATTTGCATATCGAAGTGGGCTGCCTCTGGGGGGCGACGGCTATCCTGGCTGCCCTGGCAGGGGCAAAGCAGGTTTTCACCGTGGATGCGATGCGCGGCGGATGGTGGGATACCGGCGACCCCACGACGCAGACGAAGCCAACGCCCACAACTGTGCTGGAGAACTTCAAGAAATTCGGCGTAAATGATAGGGTAAAAGCCGTTCGCTCTAACTCCAACCCCTGGCCGCTGCTGGATATTTACCCGGAGACGTTTTTCATCGACGGCGATCACTCTTATGAGGGGTTTGGGCACGATTGGACGATTGCGACCCAGATTACCCAACGGGCGATCATCGCCCACGATGTTGATGACAAATATCCCGGGATTGTCAAGGCGCTGAGCGAAAAGCGATCTGCATTGTGGCGAGAGAGTAAGCGAGTGGGATCGAGCGTATTATTCGAGCGCATCCCCTCTCCGTTGGTGAGCGTGATTGTGCCAACGTACAACCGCCCGGAATTATTGAGCCGGGCGCTGGACAGCATTATGGAGCAGTCGTTTTGTGACTTCGAGGTAATTGTAGTCAACGATGCGGGGATGGACGTGGCTGATATCGTTGCTCGATATCCTAAAGCGCGCTATTACGCACATAAGACCAATAAGGGACTGCCAGCGGCGCGCAATACGGCAATCGAACACGCGAAAGGACACTATATCGCCTACCTGGACGATGACGACTGGTACTACCAGAAACACCTGGATACACTGCTGAATGCCATCGTCAAGCACAATGCACGGGCGGCATACAGCGATTCGCATTCAATCGAACGGGAAGAGGAAAAGCGAAAGCTGTATATCTCGAAGGACTATAATCGGGAGGCATTGCGGGAGCGAAATTTGTTTACAGTCTGTAATGCCATGCATCAGCGCAGCTTGTTCGATGAGGTGGGTACATTCGATGAGACCCTGAAAAATCACGAGGACTGGGATTTGTGGCAGCGGATTGGCGATGTGACAAATTTCGTGCATATCAATATCCCGACCAGCGTGATTGACCGGACACGGCAGACCATGAATACCGATAAGACAGCCATGCGCGCCGGCTTCGAGATTGTGCAAAAACGCTATATGAACGGACATAAGCCATGATCTTTTATAGCTTTATCATCATCACCGATAGCCAGGAGCCGGAGAAACTTGCCCGGAATATCGAGAGCATCAAGGCGCTGAATATTCCTGGCTACGAAATCCTGGTTGTGCGGGACGTTGACCGCTCGGGTAAGCTGGGCAAGCTGAGAAATGCCGGATGCAAGCAGGCAAAGGGGAACGTACTGATTGTGGCGGATGACGATCTGGTATTCCATGATGACTTCTACCGCGGGCTGGTGGAATATGGGGACGATTTCGACGTACTTTCCTGCAAGCTACTGAACCCCGACGGCTCCCGCTACTGGGATTGGAAGGAACACTACGGCGGGCTGAACCGCCTGCTGGATTACGACAAGACCAGCGAGAGTATCAGTATCACAGGTGGACTGATTATCATGAAAAAGTGGGTATTCGATAAAGTGCATTGGGATGAAATCAGGGGATTTTACCAAAACGAGGACGTGGACTATTCCAACCGTCTCAAAATGGCTGGAATACGGATTGCATTCAATCCACATTCTACTGTCACCCACGATGCGCCTTACACGCAAGTCGGAATGGGAATTTTGAAGATATAAGGAGAATAAGAAATGGCCGATTTTTTGCACGATGACGTATTTGACAGTGGGCTGAATCAGCTTACGAGCTTAACCGAGAATCTCTACATTTGTAGCACGCTGCCCACCACGTTTACCGAGGCTTCCAGCACTTATAAGCTGGGCGTCAAGGCCACGCCTACGGTTGGCGCTCCAGGTGACCGAGCTGGGGGGGGGAGAGAGGTAACTATCTCCGCAATCACTGACGGGAGTGTTACCGCCAGTGGGACTGCCGGGTTTTATGCTTTGACAGATGACAGTCTGTCGAAACTGCTGGCGCAAGGCGACCTGGCGAGCACGCAGGTGGTCACGAACGGCAACACCTTCACGCTGACCAGCTTCAAGGTAGGAATACCAGACCCGGCATAATCTGACAATCAAATGTCATCAATTGGCCCGATCCTTCCGCAGTCAGTCGGAACTTACTCTGAAACGCCCTGGTCGAATAACGACTGGTCCAGCCCCGAAAATGTCTATGGGGCTGGCGAGGCCAGTGTCACCGCGGCGACTTTCGATGCGGGCGATCAAACTTTTGTTTTGAAAGCCTACAACTTCGACTTCTCTGCTATTCCTGATGGAGCGACGATTGATGGGGTGGTTTGTGTGGTCAACGCCCGCTATGCCGTTGCACCTGGATTGATTGATCTTGTACAACTCCTGGATACATCCAGGGCTAGAGCTGGAGATAATAAGGCAGCTACGCCGACCGCGCTGACTACGAGTGCGGCAAATTATACCTATGGCGCATTAGATAACAAATGGGGGAATAGCCTGACGCCCGCCTGGATAAAAGATCCTGACTTCGGCGTTGGTATAGGGATGCTGGCTGGCGGCTCGGGTAATAACAATGTCGATGTATTCTGCGACTCTGTCACCCTGACGGTTTACTACACCTATACCGCTCCAGATGAGCTGACCGCCGCTGATATCACTACTGGCGCTCCAGTTGTGGGTGCTTCTTCAATCGGACAGATTCACGTCCTGACATCTGCCGCAATATCCACCAGCGCGCCAACTCTGGAAGCGTCTACCATCGGGCAAGTACACGTCCTGACTGCAGCAGCCATTACAGCGGGCAGTCCCACGCTTGACGCTCCTACCCTGGAGGAAACGGGCGGCGAGGACAATCTTGAAGCAGCGGACATAACCACCGGCGTCCCAGTATTGGAAGCATCGGCAATCGGTCAGGAACATGTTTTATCTGCGGGCAATATAGATTCCGGCGCTCCTGCTTTGGATGCGCCCAATATCGGGCAGGTCCACGTATTGGCGGGCGGAGATGTAACATCGGATATCCCAACACTGGGACAGCCCACAATCGCGCAAGTTCATGCCCTGACATCTGCTGATATCGTTACTGGTGCGCCCGTATTCACAGCACCAACCATAGCACAAATACATATATTGGCGGCAAACGGAATAGATACCCCCGCGCCAATACTGGGAGCTCCAACCCTGGCTGAGGGTGCCGGACAGGATAACCTGGAGGCACTGGGGATCGTTACTGGAACACCAACGATAGATGCTCCTTCACTGGGGCAGATACATAGCCTAAGTGCAGTCGAGATTACAACCGGGTCCCCAGGGCTTGATAATCCGTCAATCGCTCAAACGCATAACCTGATAGCCGCGGACATAATTACTGGTACCCCTGTCTTTGGCGAGCCGAGCCTGGCCGGATACGATATTTTATCTGCTAACGATATATTGACGGGCATACCTATCCTGGGAAATCCAACCCTGGAAACCATTACCGTCGCTGTTTTGACTGGATTGGGCTTGAGATTTATAGCAAAACACCCGCCCAGGCAAACTTATATACATCCACACAGACAGTCTATATCGATTGATGCAGACGAAGATTATAAACACGGGGTGTGACATGGCAACTATATCAGAAGCGACCATTCAACAATCGACCGGCGAAGTCAGAAAATGGACGGCGGATTTTTCTAATGATCTCCCCCTGGGGGGAACAATAACCGGAGGGACAGCAATACATACTCCCCCAAGCGGGGCTGCATCTACCCCAACTGTAAGCTACACCACAACGACGGTAAGTGCAACGCTTGGGCCGCTCCCCGCCCTGGGCATACATTATCTGGATATTCAGGCCGATTATAGTAACAACGAAACGGCTGAGGTTCGCGTTGCATTTACCAATAATTATCCGGCAACCGCGGCGCGTTCTACCATGCTTGAGTTGATAGCTGATTTACGAGCTATGACACATACTGGCCCCAATGATTATAAGATTGCCGGTGTTCCACATTGGTCTGACGCGCAATTGCAGAAAATCCTGGACCGCCACAGACAGGATTTGGATTTCTTCCTGATGACGCCGTTCCCGAAACGGCTGGTCAATGATCTGCAATGGTTCGAATATCGCATCATCGGCTGGGAGAACTTCGAGCAGACGGACGGTGGCAGCGCGATATTCCTGGTCGAGGATAGCACCGGGGCGGACGCGGGTACCCTGCTATGGACTGCCGATTACAACCTGGGGATTGTCACCTTCGCCAGCGACACAAACGGTAAGGATTACTATGTGACTGCCCGGAGTTATGACCTGAACGGCGCGGCTGCTGAGGTATGGCGGCGGAAAAGTGGGCACTACGCCGCGGCCTCGGATAGCTTCGATTTCTCGACCGACAATATGAGCGTGAAGCGCAGCCAGAAATTGCAGCAGGCACGGGAGATGTACAAATACTTTGCCGAGATGGCGCGCCCGCGGATAACCACGCTTTACAGGAGCGAGCTAGATGCAGGGGCATTGAGATGAAAATTCTTGGTTATAAATATCGAATCACGCAAGAGATGGATAGCGATAGCATGGGCGCATTCGGCAAATTTCATGCCGATAAACAATTAATCCAAATTGCTATTAATCTTTGTGATGAACAAGCCATCTCTACCATTTTACACGAGATTATTGAAGCCATCAATTTTCATTTACAGTTGAAGCTCGAAAATAATGTAATAAGCCCGCTTGAAACCGGATTGTTTCAAGTATTGACGGAAAACGGAATTGATCTTGGGCCATTAAAGGCTCATATTGTTGAAGGAATTAAGGGGAAATAATAATGCCGGCGCTTTCAGATGACGAGCTGACCGCCATACGCGCGGACATTGATGAACTGCTACCTGATACAGGTGGAGCGGTACTGTCACGCACACTTGCTAATGACGGCATGGGCGGGTTTACGGAAGCATGGGGGACGGCGACGGGGAGCCTGAGTTATCGCCTCGACCCGATCCGTGGCGTGGAAGAGCAGGCGGGCGGCGCGCTGCGGGCATTCCAGGGCTGGCAACTCACCCTGCCATATGACACGACCGTGACGACTGCCAATCGTTTCCAGGATGGATCGGGCAACCAATACGCGATTATCGGCGTGGATGGGGCGAAAAGCTGGAAGGCGAGCGTCAGGGCAAGGTTGGAGGCGGTTTGATGGCAAACGCAAAAGTTATTTTAGATTTGACGGAGCTTGAGCACCTTATCAAAAGAGAGCCACAGCGTGTCAAAAAAATTGTCAAAGCAACGGCCTTTCAGGCGCAGGGTTATATGCAAGATAATTCTGCTGTTGATACTGGTGCGCAAAAGAGTGGTATACACGTAAAGACTAATGATTATGATGGGGGCCGGGAAGCCATTGCCTCGGTATTAGAGGCTAATCCAAAAGCAGGCATTGCTGATTTTCCGGCACCAACAGATGGTTATACGGCACGGGTTGGCCCAGTTACCGAATATTCAATTTATCAGGAATTTGGTACCAGTAAAATGGCGGCTCATCCATTTGTTGTTCCTGGAATTGAACTGGCACGGCGCGAATTCGAGACTCGCTGGCGGGAGCTATTTATATGAGCGCGTGGATTGGTGTTGATCTTGATGGCACTCTCGCTTCCCTTATACCAATTTCGGAATACACGGGCAATCCAGATCAAATTGGAAAGCCAGTACCATTGATGATTGAGCGCGTGAGAAAATGGCTTGTGCAGGGCAGGGAAGTTGGGATATTTACGGCTCGCGCAGAAAACCCGATGCGGATAGCACCAATCGAGGAATGGTTGATTGCCAATGGATTACCAGAACTTGCCATTATTAATGTGAAGGATAGCAACATGATCGAACTATGGGATGATCGTTGTTATCGTATTGAGACGAATACCGGTAAAGTAATATGAGCAACTATTTCGGCGCAATGGGAACGGCGTTATACAGTAAGCTCTCTGGCGGGACTGCGCTGATAACCGAATTGGGTGGCACGCTGATCTGGCAGGACGTGGCCCCGGACGAGCAGGCATTGCCCTATGTTGTCTATTCCCACCAGGGGGGCGGGCCGGACAACCAGAACTCGCACGATATGCGGGACAATCTATGGTACGTGCGCGGGTACGCGGCTAGCCGTGCAAAGGCGGTGGCTATTGATAAACAAATCGACAACCTGCTCAACAAGCATACTTTATCGGCTTCGGGATACACAAACTTTTGGACGGTACGGGAAGAGGATATATCTTTGGTAGAGGCTGGCCCTAACCAGGTCAGAATTTATAACATGGGCGGTTTATATAGAATCCGCCTAACAACTTAGTAACAGGGAGGCAAGAAATGACCGAATTTGCTGGAAGTGCTGCATATCTGGGATGGGTTTACAGCGGAGGGACAATAACGCTTCATGCGGATATGAGAACCTTCGACTGGACGCCGACGCTCAACTTCATTGACGCGACGGCGGGACAGGATACCTATGAGAACCTGTTGCCCTCGTATGGCGTTGGTGGGGATTTCTCCGCCGAGCTCCTGGCGCAGGCCGGGGGTACGGTTCTGGCCGCTGCGCTGGATCGCCAGACCAAGGGTACCGTGATTTATGGGCCAGAGGGGACGGCGACGGGAAAACTGAAATACTCTATCCCGTCATACTCGCAGGGGCCGCAGTGGTCATCTCCGTTCGATGATGTGACCACCATCACGGCAAACTGGCGGCAGTACGCGGCGGAATCGCGCTCTGCGTTCTAGTAAGGCAAATGCGGAGGAGGCGCACAATGATAGAAGAAAAACAAAAACCCGATTGTGTTTTGAGCGATGGCAGGGAGATCGTATTTGACCTATTCGCTATCACCAAGCGCGAATACGACTCCCTGTTCAATCGCGGGCAGAGCGACGAGGAAGAGGCGGGGGTTTTATCTAAAGTCTCGGGGCTCACGCCCGACGAGGTAGATAATCTCCCCCTGGGCGACTGGAAGAAGTTTGCCCGCGCCTTTTTCAAGAAAGCCGCGGACCCGGTCGAGGCTGACCCAAAAAACTAGCCAAGCGGGTCTATTTCTATCTCAAGGGCTGGGGGGATAGGATAGAAGGCCCAACGCCGGCCAATACGCTATTGCGTTGGTCGCTGGCAGAACGATTTGGCTGGACGCTGGAATATATAGACGGCCTTTCGCTGGGGGAGATACACGAATTCATCCAGGTCGAGGAAGGGCGCAATCGGGCAGAGCCTAAAAAGAAAAAGAGCGGCTTGCCGCGAGGGAGGCGGAAATAGGCACTAGAGTCGCGTCCTTATATGCTGAGATTGGAGCCGATACCACCAAGCTAAAGCGCGGGTTGGCGGAATCAAAAACCGGCCTGCAGCAGCTAAAAAATCAGGCTGAGGGTGTCGGGCGCCCATTTCAGAATATGATCTCGGTCATGGGTAAGGTTGCACTTGCCGCCGGTGCGGTGAGCGGTGCAGTATTTGCCATGAAACGCGTCTTTGACTTCGCGGAAGAGGGCGCGCAATTACGATTCATCGAACAGCGCTTTGACCGCCTCTCTGCTTCGATTGGCACATCCTCACAAGTCCTAAAATCAGATCTGAAATTAGCCGCTCGCGGAACTATCAGCGAAATGGAGCTATTGGCGCGGGCGAACGATCTGGTCGGCCTAGGATTGGCAAATACCCATGACGAGGCGGTGCGCTTGGTGCGTGTGGCCGCCAGCCTCAACATGAACATGAACCAGCTCGTACTGACCTTGACCAATAAGACCACGATGCGGTTCGACGCCCTGGGCGTGAGCGTGGCTGGCTTCGATGATAGGCTGAAAAAGCTCAAAGCCACCGGCATGGATGTTGATGCGGCATTCCGCGAGGCGTTCTTACAGCAAGCAGAGGCGCAAATAGAGCGCGTAGGTGAGGCGGCAGATAGCGCGGTTGCTCCGTTTCTGAGGCTGAAGGCGGCTATTGCCGATGAAGGCGATTCGGCCAAAAAGAGCGTATCGCAGGGATTGGGGCCGCTAATTGATGGTCTTGCCGATGTTATTACATATCAGGAAGTATTGACTGAGGCCACGAAAAAGGGAATTGTCACACGCGAGCAGGCAACGGCAATGAGCAAGGAGGCTTATTTCGGAGAGGCTACATTAAAAGATATAATCCAAATCCTGACCGAGGCAATTAGAGCTTATAACGAAGAACTGCTTGCCGGCGATGAGGGTAAGCGCCTATTCATTCAGCGTACCCGTGAAATGAAAGCTGCTACCGCCGAGTTGACAACAGGGCTTGGGGCGGTGAAAACGCAGCTTGCCGACCTGAATCTTGCCGTTCAAGACCCGCTTGGCAATCTCAAGGAACAATTCCAGGAAAGCCAATATAGCCTGATAGAGAGCGCGGCACGTCTACGCGACGCGATTGCCGATATCGAGGGCAGGCCAGTAACTGCCGAGGGACGCGCCGAGCTCCAGGCGCTCCAAATGGAGTTTGCCAATACCAAACAAGCCATTCTGGATAATGCCGCGGCTCATGAATATGAGACGAGGGTCGCCCTATTCGGGATACTCCAGCAACGCCTGGCGCAGATGGAGCTGACCGCCGATCAGCAGCAGGCCGCTTTCACGATGCTGAATGACATTGCCCTCGCCTGGGGGATTATCGGGCAAGATACTTTCCGGGCGTTGAGCGCAATAGACGCGGCCTTGGGCCAATTCGCCCAGGGGAACGTCAAGGCAGCTCAACAGGAAATACTCAACATTGGACGGGCTGCCCTGGCTATCCAGGGAGATTACTATGTCAGGATACACATCCAGACATTTCAAGAGACGATGTTCACTTCGCCGGGAGTGAGATCGCGCTTCGATACCCGGATTGCCGGGATGGCCGGGGCAAATATCAACAGTATGATAAATAATATGTTCCCACCAGGAACGTTCTCGGCAGGCGTTTTTGGAGGGGGCGGGGGACTGGGAAGCGCAAAGAAGCCCAAACTCGAAAAGCCCAAGCGCGACCCAACCCGCGAGGCACTTGACCTGGCTAACGCCCTGGCAGCCATCGGCAGCACCGCGGCGGATTTATTCCGCGAGCGTACCATTGATCCGCTCAGGGAGCAGATGAAACTGATAGATGATTTACTCAGCCCGTGGCACGCGGACCTAATGGCGCGGGAACGCTCGGCAGAGCTAGAGGAACAGCGCGCCAGAGCGGCGGAACAGGTAGCCGAGGCGGAGCGTAAGGTGCTGGAGTTCCAGAAAGCACAGCAAAGGCTGCATTTTTTGGAGCAGCAGGTGCGCCTGTTGGACCTGATAAGAGAACAGAAACTGAATGCACGCGATATCTTGGGCGACCTGCAATTGGGTATCAATGCGGATATGGGAGCAGTCCTGGCAGCAATGACGCGGGCTATCGAAGCCCTGATAGCCCAGACGGAGGCCAGGCTTGGTATTGGCTCGCCCTCGAAGGTTTTTATGGGCTTCGGTGCGCAGATCGTGGCCGGTCTTGCCAGAGGCATGACCATGAATAGCGCATTGCTGGATCGCTCCATGAATAATATGTTCGGGATGATATTGCCTACGGGTTTAGTGGTAGGGCGCGGCTACGATGACCGCAGAGGCGAGCAATACCAGGGCGGGCCGATCATCTTCCGGGGGCCGGTGAATATCCGTGATGATAGCGATATCGACAAATTGGCGCGCAAGATTGCCCAGGAACAGGCGCAGAGGATGCACTAATGTCCACGATGGATTACGTTTTCAGATTGCGCAGCGATACCAGGGGGACGGTCGTACTGACCTCCGACCCATTTGATGTGCGCGAGTGGGATTTGCGCGCCGCCAGCAGGGATGAAAAAGAGACGGATAACGCGCTCGAATTGCGCCTAAAAGATGACTCAGTTGCTAATAACCTAGATGAGGTGCGCACTCTCAATCTGATGTTGAAGGACGCACACGATCGCAACCGCAAAAAGGATAAGCGCATCGATCCCGTATACGCAGAGTGGATGGAGTCTGCTGGCGGTACGGTCTGGCGCAGCGAGGTGATGACTGCAAAAGCCGACTGGTTAGAGGACGCGCTTGAGTACGGATACTGGATAAATGATACCCAGTTTGCCGACCTGGAATTTACCCGCCTCAATTACTGGGAGGGGCCGGAGGCGCAGGTTCCGCTGACAAACCCTAACGGCACGGCGGAGATTGGGGATTCTTATGTATCCAACGTCAATGATGGTGCCGGTGTGGCTCCATATATGCGCTACAACTACCTCAAGGTGGATGGTACAGCAATTGTGGGTGATTTATCTGGGGGTACTCGCTTGGAAATTACCAACCCATTTGATGGCGGCGCTCCGCGGCTGGCCTATGTTTGGATCGGGCAGAATTATACCAATCCCGAGACATTTGACCATTGGTATGAATGCGAGGAGGCTACCCATTCGGGAACAGCAGTCGCTTCCTCGGGATACAGTGGGGGAACGGCTATATCTCTGAATGTACCTGATAGCGCAGAAACGCAGATATTCAAATGGTCAATCAGCGGTGCGCAGCTAAACGCCGCGGCGGGCGGATATTTCAAAGCCATGCTGCGCTTTGCGGGAACGCCTAATCGCAGTATACGCTACCGGCTCAAGATCCAATATAGCTCTACGGATTTATGGCAGACAGAATTGATAACACTCGATGACAACTATGCCATATTGATTCGTGACTTAACAACATTCCAGCTTCCGCCCTGGCTACCGGGAGAGACGGGACTAGAGGCGCTTGATTTGATTTTGTTCGCCTACCAGACGACGGGGAGCTCGATACCGCAGTCCTACGACGCGCTTATGCTCATGCCCGTGGACGGGTGGCGGGCATTGCAGTATATCGGCTATGGCACGCCGCTGAATTATCGAATCGTCGATGATGGCATAAATGATGTATTGTATATGGATAATGGCTCGGGAAGCAATAAGCTGGGTATCTATCTTGGCTATGGACAGCCGATTACTTTCAAGCCCGGCTTCGATCAGCGCATCTATTTTCAGCTTCATTCCTGGCAGGCCAACACTGCCGAGGCAAGCAGATTCGTCACCTTGAAAATGTACTACCGCCCGCGGAGGCTGACAATATGAGCAGTGTCATAATCAGCGACCGCGATAATGTCACATTGATACCCGGGCTTGACCTGGATTACGACGTAGAGCGGTATTCAAAAGAGACCATCGGCGGCCCGCGGGAGGCGAAGATAAATGTATCGGGAAACGATCGGGATTTATGGCGGTTGATAAACCGCGTGCGTTGCCCGGTGACAATCTATTCCGACAAAGGGGATGCGGCCTGGTGGGGCTTCGTGAGCGATATTGATGCAGTAGTGTTGTATCCGAACAATTCCGAACGAGGTCGGGTAAGAGTGGGGGTATCTATCAAAGATGTTTTCAATGATCTGGCGGTAGCTTACGCCGCAGTCGATCCCACAGATAATAGCAGGACACGGGAGACGACCAACTATTTTCAGGATGCACTGAGTATAGACGGATATGGATCGAAACAATTGCTCTGGTCACCGGGCGCGGCCACAGAGGCGCACGCCGAGGCTGCGGGAACGGCCAAGTTATATCAATCGCGCTATCCAGAGCCGATAATCCGCCCAGCGGAGAATGAGACGGAATCTGGTGCGATACTAACCTGCCGTGGATGGTGGGATACCCTGGAATGGCAGTATTATCAGAATACGGGTACCGCGTTGGTAGACTCCGCAATCCAGGCGGGAACAATCATTTCCACAGAGGGGCAATTTTTCAAAAAGCTATACCGTGACATAGATAGCGGCCTGACCTTGCGAGAAACACGCGACGGCGATAATACCGCTCTATATTATGTTATGCAAATGCTGGAGACGGGCACAACCAATTACCGGCGGATGCTGGCGAATATAGACCAATATCGGAATGTACGCATTTATGAGGAACCCGCCCGCCCATTATACCCATATCGTCTACTTGCTGATGGCTCGTTTGAAAATCCGTTTGGCGAGCCGATCAGGAACGAGTTGTGCCCCGTGGGCTTCTGGGCGCGGCGTGTAGACGTGATAACCACCAGTATTGACGCCCATCTGCTCACCGATCCCTCCTGGGTTTTCGTGGAGGGCATGGAATACATCGTAAAAGAGGATCGGCTAATCCATCGGGCCAGGGGCGATCTTGACCCGTGGGAGTTTCCGATAATCAATTATGGCTAACATCATCCCGGGCTGGAATATCACCACATTGGCGAAGGCTCTGGAACCGTTCCTGCTCCAGATCGTCCGGATGGCGCCATCTGCGTCTGCCACGTTGCTGAACCGGATTATCCTTATCCCCTCCGGTTCGGGCGACCCGTCCGTATATCCCAAAACGAGCGCGGGGCTGAATAGCGCCTCGACCGCCGCCGCCAGCGGGGATAAGATTTACTTCCCACCCTGCACGATTGGTAGCGATCATACGTTCGCGGACGGGGTGGAATATTGGGGTGCTCGGAAAAATACCATACTCACCGGCAAGATAACTGCCCTGGCGGCAGTATTGCACAACCTATCAATAACAAGGACCGCGAATGATGCCAATGAATTGACTTCCCTTGAGATTGCATCCAACATATCCCCGATCATATTCAACTGCGATATTTCTATCGTCCAGAGCGGGGCGGGTAATGCTTACGGAGTGAAAGTATCAAGCGGGACTGGACAGCCCAGGCTTGAGTACTGCAATATTGATGCACAAAGCGTGGGCGGGAATGGAATAGGTGTTTATCATCACGAGGAAACTGCCGGCCCAGCGACGATGACGGAATATAACAAAGGGGTTAACGGCGGATCGGGAACCATAAATTGGGGGGCATCGCTGGGACAATGGAACGCAAACGGATCAAATTCAATTGCCTGGGCGATATGGCACTTGGATATGAATGCCCTCTCGTATGGAGCTGGTCAATTACGGGCAACCATCTATTGTTCTTCTGGATCGACGGAGATTCTGGTTTTTGGAGATCCGACCAATCTTGACCCAACTGCAACGCCAAGATTGAACGGGAATGATTCGGGGCCGGATATTGACATATCAGCGGGCCAGACCGAGATTCGACTGGGCAGTGCTCCATTTACTTTTCAAGATGGATATTTTGGACTTTATGTTCAAGGAACATATAATATTAGTTTGGAAATAACCAAACTCGAATGGTCAGATGATGGGGGTGATAATTGGTATGTGCTATGGGAACCATCGGGCGCAACATCTGCTGATACTACGTTGCGCTGGTGCAAGACTAGTGGTAGTACGACAGATTTAGATGCGAGCAATGGCGGCACCATCAATGTCTATGCTTGCCAATTCGATAACTCCAGCGTGGCCGGGACCATCGTCTATCTCGAAGGCGACCGGAGTGCCTACGATGTTACCAATTACGGGGCGCGCCATGCCAGCGATTGGGCGGCGGGCGACAGCCATCACGCGCCGGTGAGCCTGGCAGCGGATGCTGACACGGTACTGGGGCTATCGGCGCAGGAGTTGAGCCTGGATACTCAGACGGCAAACACCGTATTTGCCGGGCCATCTAGCGGAGCGGCAGCCGATCCGGCGTTCCGGGCTCTGGTTGCGGCGGACATAACAGGATTGGCTGCGCCGACAACATCAGAGTACCTGACCACTGCCGCGGACGGGACGCTATCGGCAGAGGTGGTTATCCCTGGGCTTGCCGGATCGCCGGACATCGCGGGCATTGGTGGTGCGGGAACAAGCGAAGAATATGATACCAGTACCACGGGGCTGACCTGGACGCCAAGCACACCGAATACGGTTGACAGCGATACCACGCGGAAAAGCCATCTATATGTGAAATCCACAGATACAACTGAGCGGATTGGAACGAAAGCCTGGGCTCCGGCAGGGGCGTTTGATGCCAGGGCAAAGGTGTCACATGGCGGATCGAATAATTCATCTCTCGATGTTCTTATTACCAACAGCGATAACAGCAGTCGTGCATTAATGCTTATACAGGTAGAAGGTACAGAGAATAATATAAAAGCATATACATTTGCATCATCCACGTATACTCAACGCGGGTCTAGTATTCCCTGGCTGCCTGGTCTCCCTGTCTATTTACGGATTACCAGGGATGGGTCGAACAATGTCAGTTTCTACTGCTCGGGTGACGGGTATACCTGGTTTCCAATAGATACCGGCATTGCGTTCACATTTACCGTGGCGAATATTGGGTATCGCTCAGCCAACGCGGCGCACGAGGCGTTTGTAGATTTTCTACGGACGGATGTGTAGTATCCAATATGAGCCCATCGTCAGCGCGCATGAGGCCGCAAGCAGGATAATGACGATGGCAAGTATGGCGCCCTGGGTTTCGGGTTTCATGTTTATTCTAATTATATTTATCGAAAGCATGAAGTGAAAGGCGACAAAAAAGCCCCTACTCCGAGGGGGTTTGCTCTTCTAATAACTTCCGCTCTCTGAGTATTACTCGGTTCGTCACCCGGATTGCATAGCGGATTGCCTCAGATCGCTTGCCCACCATGTCAAGCGCCTCCATGTAATTCTGGATCTCCTGGAGCTGCTGCCTGGTTTTTTCATCCAGGCGCAGGCTGATCATATTGTTGGTCATGATTTCACCTCCTTGTCGGCTCTCTCGTCAGTGTTGGATAGTAAGTAGTAATCCTATTACAATTAGGGTAATTACAATTGCTATCCACGGTTCAATTAGTGGTTTCCTGGGCCAGTGTTCCATTAAAATGGTGTCTCCTGTAAAGCGAAGCCATCGCTATAATATCTCACGCTCTTATAAGTGAATACAAGAGTGTGCCCATTGTCCAGGTCACGATAGCAGTCATCGCATATCTTGATCACGGGGAAGCCGCGATAGTGATTGCCCAACGTGGTAACACAGCGGCTGTCTTCGGCTGGGCCGAAGGGTTGCCAGGCCCAGGTTGCCCTTGGTGCTGGTTTGCGTGCGTCGTGCGTCATACATTTATTCATTACGATCTTCTATTTTGTGTTGGCTCTCTCGTCAGCGCAGGTAGCCAGCCCTGCGGACCCTGGGCGGGGGATGATCCAGCCCGGCCAGGGTTTCGAGTTGGGGTTATAAATTTAAATTGGCGAACAGGGCTGCCACTTTTGCGGGATGTCCAGCATCAACGGATGCCAAGAAGGCCTTTGCCCGATAGAGGGTATCAAAATACCAGTAGCAATCCGGGTTGACGGTCGTCGGGTCGGGCGATAGATCAACTACCCAGGCCTTACTATTGCTCTCAATTTCGTGCCGTTTGAAAATTCGCTTGTCCTTCATTTCAACTCCTTGCCGGCTACGAGGCCACCGGCGGGGCTAAATGATTTTTACCCTCTTTGCGCCCAGGTTATCTATCACCCACATAACTGGTGCTACGGTATAATTTTCCCCATTGCGTAAGATATAGTTCTGCCCAACCCACTGCACTATTTCTAACACATTAATGTTTTTGGGATCAGGGCTGCCAATATTCTTGCCAATTAGGGACTTTGCGTACTCCGCCAGTTCAAATGGGATTGTATAGGCATCTTGTGTTCCGTCGTTGGCCTGCATGGGGGCTTCTGCTTTATTGATCGCTTCTTCGAGTTTCATTCTGTCTCTCCTATCTCTCAATCTGCTATCATTGTACCACAATGTAATACAGATGTCAAGTTAAATCCATGTTAAGGCTTGAATCAAAAGCGGCCATCTCTGGCCGCTCCTATTCAATCGGCTTACTAGAGTCCTATTCCATTATCAGGCTGAACCAGCCCATAGCATCCTCGAATGGCACGCGCCAGGATGCAGCAGAATTGCCTGCCGCAGGACGTGCCAACCCACGGGAAACATAGAACC
>Ga0209431_10000623_pt1 | contig 29604 bp, 47 predicted proteins | sample RifCSP13_3_FD_184021 | JGI IMG/M metagenome (GOLD analysis project Ga0209431, IMG submission 184021) | Soil microbial communities from Rifle, Colorado - Rifle CSP2_sed 13_3 (SPAdes) (version 2) | ecosystem: Environmental > Terrestrial > Deep subsurface > Rock core/Sediment | place: Rifle...
ATTCTACCTGTTTCCCCCGATCTAGTCTAATTGGATAAGTACATATTGCGTCAGCCGAAAGAATCTTTTTCTTAGCTACAACCTCCTGAACCTCTGGGCTAATGCCAAGAAAACCGCATACATCAGTTGGGTGATGGACTATCCTAACTACCTCCTCATCCACCCCAAAATTGGTGGCTATTCTCGGAATTGAATAATGGTTGAAGAAAATGTAATAGGCATTGGGAAAAGGTTGCTGAACTAAGTTTAAATATTCATCACTAAAATGAGGCCGTAATGCTCCTAATGTAACTGGCGATGTGGCTGAGTGAATCCAATGCAACCAACGAGCGTTCACGTCTTTGGCTACCCGTCTGGATGCAAAATTATGCTTTAAGGCTGCTGGCTGATAAATGACATCGTGAGTTAGTACCACTGAACCATCCTGAATGATTTCCCTTAGCCTACGTTCAATTTTATCTACGTCCTCATCAAAGGTAGGATCTTTCTTAACCTCGTTGTGGCAAGGAACTAGGGGTATTTTCTCAATCGTTACATCAGGATGGGCATACATCTGGGCTGGTTCAAACGATTCTTGAACAATAACAGTAGGCTTATACCCATTTTTAACGAACATTTTAATCTGATCCTGAACAACTCGATTTAAGGAATACGCTTCGGAGATTTCGGAGAACTGGGTAAAAATGATAATTTTCTTAGCGGTATTTGTACCTTCCACAATAACCAGTCTAACAGGTGGCTAATTATGTGTCAAGGTAGTTTAATGTATCAAAATATGACATATTCTACAAAGAGGCATTAAATTTTTTATATCATTATTACGTGAATCTCCATCAATATGATGGGCAGCTTTTGCTCTTGTTTTACATTTTTCACATTTTCCTATTGAAAGTCTAGGAAATTTGGCATAAGTTAGACCACTATCTGAAAAACTTTTATAATCTGTTATTTGTTGATGAATATATTGTCTACTAACATTCAATAATCTAGCTATTTCACTCATTTTTAAACCAGAATCATAAAGAAACTTCATTTCTTGTTTAGACATATCACTTATTTATTACTAGGGTTACCTCGCCACCCCAGTCAGAACCACCCTGTTCAAAAACCAAGTGGATTCCCTTAGTAAATTTCATTGGTTGGGCTGGGGTAAACGGGGTTGATTCCCCAGTGTTGGCTGCTATCCCTAGCCTAGCATTAGCCGTAATAGCATCAGCAGCGCTATCTGCATCGTAAACTCTTACGAATAAAGCCGATCCAGCTGCTGTCCCCAATATTGCAACTAGTTCACACGCAGAGTCGACAGCAGTATAAGCGTTACCGGTAATATCGCTATCTATATTTATTGTGTGTGAAGCAACACTTGGTTTAGTTAACATTAAAACGCTCCTGGTCTTCTAACATTAGGCCTGATAAACTCATCATCAGTAGTTAAACCTTCTCCATACCATTCAACACCATCCTTATCAACGCCACTACCTGCTGGTATTCCTTCTGGATCGAATCTAGCGGCCCTTTCCGCAGTTGCCCTTTCCTGGGGAGTAATAAATTCTTTGCCTTCTTCGACCACTGGCTCGCTTTTGTGACCTTTTTCGTGGGCAATTACGGCAATATGCTGGTCGTTAGCATAATCACCATACTTACACACGTACTTACCATTCAGCTTTACTTCCTCCAAAAAGGCGTAAACTTCCAAAAGTCGGTCAGCTACCTCATCATCAAACGCCTTAGCTTCCCCTATACCTAGACTATAGAGTTTCTTGAGATGAAGAAAGTCTTTAATTGGTGCTCCCTTTTCAGGATTTTTTATAGTTTTCATATTTATAAACTAGTTGTCGTACTCGTAGTCGTACTCGAAGAAGTCGATGTACTCGTACTGGTACTCGTGCTGGTAGTGGTCGTGCTAGTACTTGTGGTAGTCGTTGAAGTTGAAGTACTGGTTGTCGTACTCAACTCGGCAAAAGCCCAGGTAGTACCGTTATACACAACCCATTGGTTGGTATCATTTTTAAAGAAGAAGTCTCCAGCTACTGGTTCTACTGGGAAAGTAGTCTGGACTCTTCTTTTAGATTGTAAACTTCCAAATTTAGTCATATTTATCCCGTTGTTGTTGTACTAGTACTAGTAGAAGTACTGGTACTCGTCGATGTGCTTGTAGTCGTAGTGCTGGTCGAAGTAGTCGTACTGGTACTACTAGAAGTACTGGTACTGGTAGTTGTAAATTGAAACCCCAACCAGTTATTACCAGTATATCTCATCCAAGTATTTATACTGGTGTTGAAATACTCATCACCAGATACTGGATCCGCTGGATGAGCGGTTCCTGTTCTTATTCTTCCTGCTAGATCTGTAATGTGTGTACTTGCCATTTTTTACTCCTACACTGTCGTACTAGTACTTGAACTGGTACTGGTTGTCGTACTCGTACTAGTGGATGTACTCGTACTAGTGGTTGTTGTACTTGTGCTACTACTAGTCGTTGTCGTACTCGTACTAGTGGTAGTTGTGCTTGTTGACGAACTAGTTGAAGTTGTTGTTGACGTGCTGGTACTGGTTGTCGTACTCGTGCTGGTACTGGTAGTTGTTGTTGTCGAAGTACTAGTAGAGGTACTCGTACTGGTACTAGTCGAGGTACTCGAGCTAGTTGTCGTAGTAGTAGTACTTGTACTAGTAGAGGTAGTGAAGGCTAACCCACGCCACTGAACACCATCCCACCTCATCCAACGGTTGTTGCCTGTGTCGTAATATTCATCACCAACAGAAGGGCTGCTTGGATCGCTTGTCCCTGTTGGTAAATGCCCAATTATGCTGCTAAATTTACTCGTCATAAAGCTCCTGTATGCCCCGATTTAATCGGGGGTATCGGTTATGGATCAGGGGGCCAGAGCAGCCCCCCAACCCAATGTGCTAGTCGTTAGCCGCTGTAAGCAGCTCCATCACCTAGAGAGCCCCATACACCTCGCCAATCACTCCAACCACGGGAGAATCTTTGGCGGGATTTGAATAGCGCCATATCGGTGTCGAAGCTATCATCCTGCTTGAACTCTGGTCGTACTCTGTCAAACCAGTTGAGTTCGTGTACATTGGAATCAATCAAGAACCATCGAGTTGTATTACCATCCATGTAAATCCAATCGATAATCTTGAACTGATTCTTGTAGACGTTTGCGTCATTGTCAGCCGTACCTTGTCGTAGAGGTGAATCTATAATAAGGTGAGCTGTTTTCCTTAGATCGATTGGGATAAGAAGAGTGTCTGGAAAGACATCAATTCTTTGTCCCTTGTCGTCCAGCTGACCTCTCATTGCAATAATTGAAGTTTCGAGGTTTGCTTCAGTCAAAGTAATACCAGTTGAGCTAGCATTGCTTTGAGCGGTGCCACCATCAGCTCGGTCGTGTGAAGTAGAGCAAAGCTCCTCACTGTCACCACCAAGGTAAGAGGCGTTAAAAGCCCGGTTAAATACCTGAGCTGCTTCTCTTTCCCTAGTTCGACGAGCGGATCGTGCTAAAGCGGCTGGTTTCTTGTTAATTACGTTGTAGAGATCGTCTTCCCACATTTCCCTACTAACCTTAAATCCTTTAGTGTACTTAAGGTGGGTGTAGGTCACGTCAAACATTTGAACTGGATCCTCATAGTCAATAGGAGCGCCTTCAGCAGTTTGCTGCATGTAGCCAAACCCAGTGACAGCCGAGTCTCGTTCATCCTGTTTAGCGGAACTATTTATGTGGAATATTTGAGTCAGAATCTGCGGAACTTCACTATAGCGGTCATCGAAGATCTCACGGAATCCTGGCTCTAGTAGGTCACCAAAATCTGCTCTATATGTAGCCATAATTCATACCTCCTTATGCCGCATTCACAGCTTCAGCAGTTGTTTGATTTCCAATCTGACTGATTAACTGTGGCTCCGCAATTCTAAATAGACCTTTGGAAAGGTCCCCATCACCATCAGGGTCTCGTGAAACAAGCTGGAATTGACCAGATGTATCACTAACACTTCCTGAATCGATTTGACCTGAGGCAGCTAATACATCGAATAGCTGCAAATCGTTGGTGATCGTAAAGTTACCATCTGCGTCGTTGTACCAAAGCAGAACTCCTGCTGGATCAACGACAACTGCACCCTTAATATAGGTTGCTGCCGTTTGATTTGCCGAACCAGTTGCTACTTGGTCATCTTCAGTTAGGGTCGCCCCCACCGCATCTGCTCCAAGCGAAAATGGGTTAATCCCATCCTGATTATACAAACCTATTAGTATGCCTAATACTGGGTTCCCTGCCGCTGCTCGGACGAGAAATCCACCAGTATTAACTCTAACGGCATCGCCTAACTTCAGGGTTGTAGAGTTCGCCACTCTAAATTCTTGAGCGGCTGGAAGGTCTCCTCCATAAAGAGACTTCCTAAACCTAAATCCTGTTGTTGAACTGTATGCCATTTTTTATACTCCTTGTTGTGTTTCTAATATCTCTTTCTTCCTGGCAAGATACTTCGCAACTGGTATGCCCATTTTTTGCGCTGTCTCTCGTTCAGAAGCAGAGAGTTCTAATTCCGAGCTCATACCACTCGAGGAAGGAATACTTCCTATCGAACCTTGTTGGTTAACCTTATTAGCCGTCAAAGCCTCAAGTTTTGCCGTTTCAATCAAGGCTTCTTTATTAGCAATAAAGTAGGCATTCTCCAGATAACGAGGCAACTTCTGCAAGGAAATTGTGTTAACAATATCTGCATAAGTCATCCTTCCACCTGGATCCGCCAGATCTGCTAATGCGTTGCCGATCTTAACGTGCATCTCTCGTTTTTGGTTTGGCGCTAATTGATCAACCCCGTATTTCCTCTCGAAATCAGCAATAATTTGATTTTCGAGTGCCCTTCTAGTATCTAAATCTGCTGCGGGAATTTCTTTTTTCTGCTCAACGTCTTTTTTAGTTTCCTCTCGTTTTGGTGCTCCAAACCCACGCTGTTCTTTAATCTTATCGTCGAGCCGTTGGTAAAGCTCTGGGTCTGCCCAGACTGCCTGAAGTACTGGATCCATTTGGTCTCGAAATGACCTAAGTTCACCAACTTCAGTTGCCTGTTCACCGAGCTTTTTTTGCAGCTCGTTGTAAGATTTAAGTACCTCTTCAGTACTTTTCCCCGCAAATTTATCTTCTAAAGGTGCTGGCTGTCCATCAGCTTGTCCAGTATCAGCCGTTACTGGGGCTTCGGTTGGTTGTCCCTGAACTTCAGGGGCCTTTTCTTCATCTAACATTTTGGGCTCCTTTCAAGAGTTGTCCAATAAAAAAGGTACATCGCAAAAGCGAGTACCTTCCATTTATAAAACTATATTTAAATTATGAGATATTCTAGATTACTTGTCAAGCTACCGCTTCTTTTTCTGGTGCGATGGCTTCCATCCGGTCTTTCTAAGAGTACCATAAATATATTTAGCGGCTCGTTCGTCCTTGAAACCCTTTTTCTTCGCCTGTGCCTTTAGCTTTCTTTCCAGCGCTTTAGGCATTACTTATGCATCCTCTTCTTCATTTTCTTCATTTCTTTTTCGGCCATCATATGACCTGCTTTAGTTCCTTTTAGCTTTTTAGAAACCTTTTTACTGGCCTTGCCCTTGTACTGACCCTTGTGCGGCATATATAGCTTTCCCCCTTTCTTGAAAATCTTTTCTTCTTAGAATATCCTTTTTCCCATGACATGAAAGACAAAGAGTCTGCAAATTATTTAGTTCGTTATTTTGAAAATGTTTTAGCACACTTCTACCACTCCCATCAATATGATCAACAGTTATATCCCTACCCCATTTATTTTTGTGCCTTTGTCTAGTTAAACCACAGTTTACGCATTTCTCATCATCTCTAATAATAGCCATCTCCCTTAAACCCCCATATCTTCTAGTATTAGCATACTTTTTATTACTTCCAGGATGATTTTTTATCCATTCCCTAAGTATCTCCCTAGCTCTCTCCTTACTAAACGGCACTATTACCTCCCTGAGGTTGTCCTTGCTGTGGACCTTGTAGTGGGCTATTCTGACTCAATAACCCTAATAATAAAGCGTTTAAACCCAATCCTAGTAAATCTTGAAGGGTAATCTGAGCAAGACCACCACTGGGAGTACCCTGGGCGGCAGCCGGTGGGACTGCCTGTTGAGTAGGTTGGGGTATTCCGGCCGTATCTGGTGGTAGGAAACTATCCATTCCTTGGGGAGCACCGCCAGATGGCATTCCTACATCAGGAGGAACGGGTGTTTGTCCAAAGGCTGGTGGTAATGTTGGGTTAGCACTTCCCGATGTGGGAGTGAACTGTTCAATCAATCGATTTTTAGTATTGTCTAAAAAGTCAAACTGGGCCATTATTTATTCTCCAAGCGTTTTTCTAATTCTAAGACGGCTCCTTTTAAAGTATAGACCAAATTTTCTAGCCCCGCAACAGTTCCCCTAGAAAAGGCTTTTTCAATGGCCAACTTTTGGGGCTCTGCTTCTGATAAACCAAAGATATAATTTTTTTCAATGTCAATCATTTTTCTAACGTGCTCAATAAATTTAGGAAAATCTTTTTTATTAGCAATATTAGCAAAAAACTGCAGCTCATCTAAACTGGACGTTTCGAGGACTCGTTGGGTTTTGATAGGTATCCGTTCTTTAACCATTAGATTCCTGGCGGTGTCATACCGCCACCCTGTATTAATGAAGGTAAGGTATCCTGTACTTGTTTGTTACCTCCAGATTGATCACCTACTAACGCCTTCCTCTGGGCTTCGATTGGTGTTTGGGATTGTGGCCTTGGAGGCATCGTTCCCTCTGCCATTGTTCCCGCTTGTGTTCTTCCAGTTTGCGCTAATAGCTCACCCATCACGTGGTCCATAAATATCTGAATCACAGGAGAATCATTTGGTAATCTCTGGAAAGTTGGGGAGTGCATAAACTCTCCGTGAATTTGAGTATGAGCCGGTGATGCAAACGGGGTTGGAGCAACTGGTTGACCCTTGGCCATTAGTTCGTTTTCCCGCATTGCCAACTCAACTAGTTGTTGGGCTCTGGCTTCTGGTAATTCCTGGGTTGGTGCTTTCTCTACTTTGAAGTCATCTGGATTTAAATCATTAACCCGAAGAAGCTGGTCGCCTAGTTTTTCTGCGTCGTAGGCCATTCCTCCAACTGCTAGCTGTATAAGACGATCGTACATCTCAGTCATTTTACTCTGCATTAATGGTTTAGAAATAGGTAGGGTAGACCCAGCCGCAAATTTAATATCATAACCACCTCTAGCGGTTGGAATAAATGTCTCGGGACGTATTTCAAAGAAGCTCATCCCAGATATTGCTCTTTCCTGGGGGATACCCTTTTCATTAGCAATAAGTTCTTTATTCTCTAAACGGATAGTTTTGAAACTTTTCTTCATTGGCTCACCGCTGACAACCTCCAATAACCCTTTCGAAGCCAAAGAAGAAACTTGCTGCATGTAATCTTGGGTTCCCTTTTTCCCCACGATCTTTTCTAGTTTTGGCTGGGAGTAAAATTGGATAATGTTGGAAACTCGCAGTCGGGCGACATTAACCAAAAACTCTCTTTCCAAAAGCCTCATCTTCATTCTTATTCTCTTGAGAGCACTTTCTTTCAAAATGGCGGCCTCCGTAGCAGTTCCAGGTGTGGGCAGGGACGCACTTCGTGGATCAATACCGGTAGTGATTGTTGAATCATCGGCCAGCATCTTTATACTCATCTCCACACTTCTTGGAATGTCCCCATACTCCACTGGCTTAGCCGCATTAACATCATCAGTAGGAATCAGTCCGTGTGGTCTGGCTATTAAATCCTCATCGTTCAAACCTAGATTATTAGAAACCAAAAACATCTTATCAATATCTAAGTGGTTTCTATCAATCACCATTCTTCTAAGGGTATTTAGTTCATCCTGGGTTGACTCAAGCATCTCTGCTTCACCCTTTCCGTAGAATCTGTGGGTGCGTTTAACATCAAGGGCCCTGGCAAAAGGAAGTTGTTTGTGACGGTAGATATTCGGGCCCATCCTCACCACTACATCGTTGGCAACAATAATTAAATCATCCTCTGGTTTTTTCGACCAGTACCACAAAACTTCAACGTCCTTACTTTGGTCTATCCCTTGGGGAGGTTGGTAAAACTCGTAGTAGTTAGTATCACCACCAGGGCGTACTTTACTAGCGTTTCCAAGGGGATCCCATACGTCACCAGTAAAGAAGAGACGGAAATCTTCAATATTCATAATGTAGCGGCGGATACAATCTCTAGCAGCGTAAGGACCGCTGAACCCTCGGGCTTTCTCATCGACGTAGAAATCCTGGAGTTTAACTACTTCCATATAGCAATCATCGAAATCGAAAGTTTCTTCTTCAACATACTCTTCTTTGTTATCTTTCCCAATCTTTAGATTCCGGATAAGTCTTCGATCTTTTAAGTAAAACTCTTGGGCAATCCCAGTCCCGAAGATAAGGGCATCTTTCATCACGTTGTAGAGTTCAGAGTCGCCATCGGCTACATCCCAGGTATATTTAAATATGTGGCTCATTACGGTTGCTCGAGGTGCGTCTTCTGAACTTCTGGGTAAAATTAAAGGTTGAGGAGTTTGATCGACTATTTCCGCTAACGCCGTTTCGACGATAGCAGTTGTTAACGGTACGAAGTGGTTACTTTGCCATTCGTCTCTTCTTTCCTTATCTTTCCGCATCGCCTCCCATTGTTTTTCCCACCGGTCCCAATTCTTCTCCGCTTCCTTTCGATCTGGCGAATCTTTCATTGCCAAGAAACGGTCATAGACCCACTTGCGGGCATCGGCCTCTTTTCCCTTTGGGTTATAAACTGCACGTATTGCCGGTTCTGTTTTGTCTTTTGGCATAATTAATATAAGTATCTATTAGCAAAATACTCTCTTTTTTCCCTTGGCCTAGCAAAAAGAGCTAGCGAATAAGAGAGGGCGTCAATAGTGTCATCATGTTGTCCCCTTGGAAACCGTAGTAGTTCATCCTCAAGATACTGATTGTTCACCATCTGTTTCCAGTGGAAAACCTTGCCCGCCGCATAAAGGGGTTGCAAAGCCTGAATGCGTTGATCTTTCGTTCTTCCGCCTGGCCGCACTTCTTGTATCGGCAGGTAACGCCCTCTTTTAGCCGCCTCCTCTCTTATAGAATAGGCTAGAGCTTTTTGGTACGCAACATCTTCAACGCCAATTCGGTTGGGGTGCCATTTTTCCGTCAACCGAAATAACTGGTCGATTATCTGTCTAGGGGATAGTTTGGCCCGAACCATTTCCCTTATGAATATATTACCATATTGGTCTATTGAAGTAACAGCCATCGCCGTAAAATCAGCATCCCTTTCCATAGAAATAGCTGGATCGACGGTTATATAGTTGTGGAACAGTTTACCAGTCACGTCAGTAGGGTCGTAGTAATGGAACCATTCCCGTTTAAAGGTAGCATCCTCGGGCGGTACAGGGTCATTTAGGTATTGGGTGGAAAATTCATAGGGGCCTTTTTCTCTATATCGGGTCCAAAGCTCTTTATTATCGAATTTCTCTGGCCAAAGATTGGATTTTATCCCCTCCCCGCTCTTCAAGGCAGTAGCCAGATCCCCTTCCCACTCAAGTGCTTTTCTTATCATCACTTCATAGGAGGAGATAACGTGGTTTTCAGGGTCCATTATCCAAGAATACAGGTCTCCATCTGTCCAGCGGGTACCAATAACCAACATCTGCCCACCTGGGTCTAAAAGGTCAAGCGAATCCTTGTAACGAAGGATAACTTTCTCAATTTGCTCCCGAGTTCCAATATTTTCCCTTTCAACAAGGTCGTCGTGAATAATCAGGTCATAGTGTTGGCCTGTTTTAGTGGTTTCTACTCCCCAACCAGTTATATTGGGCTCTTTCCCCTTCTCAGAACTCTTGGCCGTCTTTAAAGTAATGCGGTTTTCGCTCCACTCCTCTGGATCTTCGGCCAAAGCGCCGAATATTCTTATCAAATCCTCGTTAAATTGAAGATGACGCTTAATTGCCCTAACGAAATCGGCCGCAGTCTGGTATCCAGCGTTTTGGATGAGGATTCTGACGGTTGGATCTTGGATAAGTCTAAATACCGAGTAGCCAACTGTGATCAAGGTGCTCTTGAGATGGCCTCTGGGGACTAAAATCAGTTTCTTCTTGTGCATATTGTCCTGCACGAAGTGACACAACTCCTTGTGGAAGGGGGCAAGGGCCACTTTTTCGGTGCCCTCCTCAGCTTTTAGGATATGTTTGTTGAAAATATATAGATCTTTGCTGGCCTTTTCCTTGAGGATCTGGTCTCTAGTATCTCTTTCTTCCTTGAGGCGTTCAATTATCTGGGTTTTGTAGACGTTTTGTAGCTCCATTAGGTAAAATTATACTACTTTTTCTACTGTTTTTCTCCTCTTCCCAGTTATTTATACACTCCCAGGCACTTTCCAGGATCTTTTCGATAGCTACAAAGTCATATTCAGGAATATTAACTGGGGCAAAAGCTCTAACAAACATTCTTTTGTCGGGGGAACGCAAATAATAGACGATACCCTTATCTGTAATAGTCGAGTGGAACATCCAGTCCTTGGGGTAAAACTCCTCCCAGCCCCGCCTCATCAATTCTTCTCCTAAAAATCTTTTATAGTCGGCAAATTTATACCTAGTCTTTCCCTCTAATACATCTAAAGCCTTCCCCTTCTCTACTTCTGCTTCCTTGTCCCACTCCTTACCCTTTTCTTTAACCCACTTAGACGCTTTTATTTCACTTTCCTGACCCATTGCATCAATTTCTTCTTCAAGGTCACCAATCTTTTTTTCTTTCACATAGTAAGTATAACAAAAAAGAAACGAAAGAGAAAAGGACAAAAGAGAAAGAAAAGAAAAAGTCCCGGTGAAAAAGAACTACTACTCTCTAGTCATCTCCCACTGGAGCTACTTTCAGTAGTAGTAAAGAAAGGAGAGAAAAGAAAATCGCCCTTCTCTGAACGTGGCGTAGTTAGGCTGGCTATAACCACGCCCAGAAAAGGACGATCCCAGCCATAACTACACCTTAATAATACACCCCTTGTCAACTAATTGCAAGTACTGACTTTTGGCTCTTCTCCAGGCTCTACGAAATTGGGATTATCCTGTCTCTCCCTAATGTCAGGGTATACCTCTTCTAACAAAGCACAGTTACCCTCTTCATCTATCTGAATTAACTCCGTACTGCCGCTACCATAGTCTTCCTGAACGCCATCAACATTGATACAAAGATCAAAAGGTCCATCTGAACCTCCCGTCTCTATCCCCTGTCCCTTGACAGTCAACGGCAAGGCAAGTAAAATAACTACACTAACTAAAAAGAATAAATGCTTCATTCCCTTCCACATAAAGTTCACCTCCTCTCATTTCTTCTTAAATATACATTCTTTACAAAGATTCTTAGGTTTCCCGTGGGGGCAAAGATTTAATTTTGCTGAGTCGTTTTTCAGTTCTTCGTATGTAGTTTTTATCTTTTCCGCCATCAGTTTTTTAACAATCGGTGTTGCTTGTTCCAAAGTAGTAAGAAGTCCTCTCACAATAGACGACATCGATTCCCTTTTCCCAAATGCAATTTTTCTTATTTCCTCGTATTGCTCGTCGGTAACGTTTACAATTATCCTTTTCATTATTGGGTAGCTAAAAATTTTAACCCTGAGATTACTAACCGAGTAAGTACTTTATTCTCCTCATCGAGTATCCTATACCTGCGGGGTTTTTTGTAAAACCTTTCCAGCTCAATTGTTTCTTCAAAATCAGACCAGTCGATAGAATCAACTTCTTCGATTAAGTCCTCAAGGATATACTTTAACTTTATTCGCATACAAACATCTTACCATCTTAATATCTAGATGTCAAGATGTCTTAATACCTGAAAATATATTCCGTATTGGTGAGGTTCTTCTACGTTACTAGTGAGAATAAAAAGGGGTGGTATAGGGGTCGGATATATACGCTCATCATCGAGTGTTATTACCATTATACTCGATCTATTACTAGCCTCCCTCTGATCCTAGATCCTTTAGTAGTTTCTCAGTAGTTTCTCTACTCTTCCTTAGTTCTATAAGTAGTTCATCATAGTTCTTAGAGTCATAGCCACTATTTAATGAGACATTCAACCTAGCACTCTTACTAATTGGATTTAAGTTGTGTAGCTTTATGAGATTCTCTATACCTCTTAATGCGTCACTATTATTGGCTCTTTCTCCTATACCACTCTGTATAGCTTGCTTAAGGTTCTGGGCTATGAACTGCTGGTCTAGTCCATTATCATCTAGTATCTTGGTTATCTCCTCCTTGATCTCTGGTTTCAGTAGCTTCTGATAAGCTTGGGCTGCGGCATTTACGTTAGACTTAACATCATACACTTCTTTTACGGCCGCTGTTCCATTGCCTTTATTCTTGACGTATTCAATAGCAAACTTCTTTTCTTTTAATGATAGTTCTCTTCTTTTTGGCATATTTTAATTATATCATAAAACTAGGTTTAAACTGGGGGCTTGACAAGACTATTATACTATGCTATATTATAGACAGTAGAACGTAGCACACTACAGATCGGAAGGAGCCAAGGTGCTTTAGATGGGAAGCTTAAATCAGCCCGTAACTGATAAGCCTTGGTACCGATGGCAGATACACGGGTAAGCGTGATACAATAACTTTGATCCCGCTCTTACCGGCGGGATTTTTAGTAGCACCTTAAAAGTTAAATACTGGTTAGAGTAGAAAGGAATAAATGATAAACAAAAATGTCTTAGCAACAATTGAGCTTACCAACAATGGTTGGGAAATCAAAAATGCCAATGTCGAAAAATTAGTGTTAGTGGAGTTACTCAAGGTGTTAACTAAAGAACTTGAAGAAGAAAGCAAAAGGGTTGCTTAGTCTTGCGGGGACTTATACTCGCAAGACTGTAAGTCCCACCCAATCTCTAGCCAGTATTTAGTTTTTAAGGGATAAAATAATATGAAACAGGATTTTGCTAAACAATTAAACAAACAAAAGGAGCTAAACGTCTTTGCTTGGGTATTAACCATAATCATTGTAGCCTTGTTCCTTTGGTTAATGTTTGGAATATCCGGGCCGATATGTACGGATATAATAAATGGGGTTTGCGTATGAGTTTAGCTTATTGTAGAGGATGTTTAGAAAAAATAGACGAGTGTAAATGTGAGTTGGCTGGGGATCCGCCACACATATATGGTGAAATTAGAGTAGCAATTGCAAGAGACAGAAGAGCACGAGTCTGTGAACACTGTGGTGCTAAGTATAATGAGGAGGATTTAATATGAAACCACTAATCATATTTTTACTTACGGCAGTTATTATTACTTTAGCTGCGTGGAAGGTTGGGGAGATCATAAGTTCACTTTGAAAGGAGGTGTAAAAATAATGATTCCATTAGCATTAAAAGAAATAAAAGAAGTAAATATGTTGAAAGAAGCTGGATTTAATCGTTTGGCTAATAAGAAAGAGGTACACAGGTTAGGTATACCGAAGATAGCCGTTAAAACAGTTCAGAAGTTTAGTGAATTGTTAGGAGAACAGGATAAGGAATTTGATGTTCAAGAAATAGAACAATACGAACCAAACGGAAAAGAACTAATACCCTTATCTGAAATTAACAAAATAACAGAGGTAACAAAACGAAACCTTTTCGACAAGATGCTGGTAGTTGGGACAAAGAAACTACAGAGGAGAGAAATTGACCCGATTGTTGTAGGTATATTTGAAGGAGAATGTGGCAGCACCCACTGTACAATAGATGACTGGGTAGACAGCCACGACTGGTACTTTATAGCGGGGTGGAAATGAAAACAATAAGTCAATTTATTGCAGTAGTACTCATGCTGCCAGCAATTATGCTGACATTGACAGGGTTTCCATTTGTCGCAATTGCTTGGGGTAACTATGGGTTAGCTGTTTTGAGTATAACAATTATAATTGTAGCTATTGTCTCGTTTAGGAGTATTACTGATGAACCAAACCGAAATGTGCTTGTTAATCGTAATAGGAGGACTGGGTTTAGGCGTAACAACATACCTAATCGGAGGCCTAAACCTCTCTTTGTTAGGGATATTCTTTTACTTAATAGGGGTAGTAACAGGAAGCCTAATCAATAAACCGTTCTCTTAGGAGAGGATAAATATTAAGTAGATGTTCTTTGCACCAATCGCACCATTTATCGGGGTTATCAATAAGTTCACTTTAGAAAGGGGGTGAATATGGAGAAGATCAACGCCTTGAAGAAAGGTTGGGTCACTAAACTTGTATGGCTTGGACTGGCTGCTGAGGGTTGCAGACTATTGACAAGCATTATATAATATAATAAAGATTATGGAAGATAGATTGTACAGCCCCAAAGAAGTAGCCAATTACCTCAGAGTCGATATTCAAACTATTTATAGGTATATAAAAGCGGGTAGGATTAAGAGCGTTAAGTTTAGCCGTAAAGGTGTCAGAATACCCGCCAAGAGTTTAGAACGCTTTATTGAGGAAAACACCGAGTAATGAAAAACCTAGAACGTAGCATTTTAGATTTAGAACTTAGATTGTCCCGCTTCAAGACCTTACAGCAAAAGGGGATCAAAGAGTATTTCAAAGCAATGAATATGCAGCGTAAACTCTACCCTGATCTATTTGATGACGTACCGCCTGAACAGCAGGTTGAAGCAGACGTAGAGTATCGAAGGAGTGTATCAGATGCTTAGTTTATTGGAAAAAGCAAAACAAGTAAAAATAATACAGTGGTACCGTTATACTTATACTGATGAAGATATAGATTTGGTACTTGCTTGGTTAAATGGTGACATAAGAACTGCTCAGCTTATTCAAGCTAAATGGGGTGATCAAAAAGCTGCCTCGTTTGGTGGCAAAGCCCTTTATTATGTAGCGAGTATTTTAAAATATGCCGTAAACCGAGGAATTGTAGAAATTAAAAAAAAATGAACAAAATATTTACAGGTGATATAAATCCTCACTACGAACACACACCAGAGGAAGTAGAGAAGATGAATGCTAATGCTGACTATATCAGAAAATATAAGGATGAGGATGACCCCACCAAAGCAGCCAGACGCTATAGAATACGCAAGTATGTAGATAAAATAACCGCTTGGAAAGATTATCACGGCAGCACGGCGGTTATGGGTCAAGACAAGTATTCTAAAATGAAACCTGCCGATATTATAAAAGAAATAAAGGAGGAATATGACATCAAAGTGTGAACATAAAAATGTTCGATGTTCTGTTTGTGATTATTATCCCAATAATGAAGTTATCCTGATGGGTAGTTGCCACCACCCAATTAGGGAATGCTTAGACTGCGGATATAAAAATGAAGTAAAAAAGGAGTACGAAAATGCTTAAATGTCCAGATCACGATAAACTGCTTAAATTAGTTCCGGCCGGTGTGTCAAAACGCACAGGTCGTGCGTATGACGCTTTCTACGTATGCCCTACAACTGGGTGTAAACAGACAGCACCAGCAGCTAACGAGCCTAGTTATGAGGAAATGCAAGACAGAACCAAAGCAAATGATGAGGAAGCCAAAGAGGTTTTTCCTGATGAGCTGGAAAATGACAAGGAAACTGTTGAAGATGCTCCGATGACTAGATTGGACTGGAATGTAAAAGAGTTCATTAAAGGACTAGGAGTATTCTCAGCGGCGGCCAGAGCCGAGGGGATGGACCCAGTTACTGCTTTTGAAAGTATGCATATCTGGCAATGGATGGACGTAGCTTACGGTGATATGCCTGGTTACTTAGCTTGGAAAGCCAAAGCCAAGCAAAGAATAAAATGATTAAGTCTGTGTGGGGACAGAAGTTCTTGGATATGGGCGATAGGTTTAGATTAAATATATTTAAGATGCACCTACAGCCTGGTAAACACCCTCAGTTTAGCATAAATGGTAAGTTGCTCCGTAAGGCTCTGAAGGAGGGCGTAACTGTAGAAGTAGCATTTCCCGATAGATATGGCTACGTACTCTCTAAAACCCCTACAGAGTGGCTCAAGGGACACAGAGTGCTAAAGAAATATAACTATGATGAGCCGATGGATTTCTACTACCACAATGTACCCTTGAACTTTCCACGGGAAGGCAGGAAAAAGGAATTATATCAGGCGGTTGGACAGGAAAGATTAATATGACCGCATACACAACAACCAAACCAAACATTAAAATACCGATAACTTACCATCATCGCCTACTAAATTTAGTTCTAGGAAAATTAATCTTTCAAATCTGGGTGGAAAGAAAGTGGAGGAAAAAGAAATGAATAAGACAACTGTAGATAAAGAAAAGTGGGAAAAAGAGTTTGAGGAAAATTTTACTTATGAAGACCCTGATCCATTGAGTAATGGACGCTTCTGGAAAAAAGGATATTTGCCAGAAACAATAAAATCCTTTATCTCAAAAGTAGAAGCAAAAGCCCACCAAGCTGGGAGGGATGAGGTTTTGAAGGAAGTTAAAGATATAATTTTACCTTTAGGTATAAAAAGCAAAATATCTATTGATGTTTTTAGACACCTTTCAGAAAAATTACAATCCCTAGAACAGAAGGAGAAGGAATGAAGAACAGTAAATCACTTAGTGAGGATTTGGTATGAAACAAGAAATCATTAGGCTGAATAAAACTAAGTTTTTAAGAAAAATTCTTGAGGAGGGTTTCAAGGAGCAGGCGGCATTATGGCCTCCTCGGATAGAGGAAATTCTTTCCAAACACACCATCAAAGAGGAAGAACCAACCGAAGAGGAATGTAACTTATCTCTCTGTCGTGAGCACGAAGCAATGCAATGTGAGAAGTGTTTAGCTGAATCTAATTCAACCAAAGGAGTGAAAGGTAGAGTATGAAAGATAATCATAGTCATTATGCAAAATATGTGACAAGGGTTGTAACTGCCAGTAGAAAAAGACCACACTTAAATGTTTATAAGGAATATTTACAATTTATTTGTGAGGTTGATGGAATAATTTTTGATGAAATACCTATAGTAGAAGGTAAGCATGAAAAACAGTAAACTACTTGAAGGTAAGATAATAGAAATACTTTATCGCTGGGTACACCGAGAGGAAGGGTTAAACCCTATGCCAACCGATGAAATAATGGCTGTGTTCAAACAACACATAAAAGCTAAAATGCCTGAAGATATACCTAAAGATTTAGAACTTGAAAATCCGCTTTATGCTTTAAGAAAAGGATATAACCAAGCAATCCAAGAAGCCACCGAGGCTTTAATGGAGGGATTGGAATGAACTTTATGGGCGGTTTCCTAGTCGGAGGAATATTCACTTTAATTATTTGCTTGACACTGTTCTTTACTATTACTGTATAATGAAGGGTGGTAAAAAGAGTTCACTCTTGTCCAGATGTGAACCCTGATGTGTATCGCAGGATATCTAAGGGTATCTTGCGATTTACACCAAGTATGAAAACAATAAGTTTAAATAAGGATAAGTATACACTTGTAGATGATGAGGATTTTGAGTACCTTAATAATTTAAAATGGTGTGTAAGTACTTATGGATATGCAGGTAAAAGCCAATATATTAAAAATGAAAATAAAAAAGCTACCTACACATATATTTCTTTAGCTAGATTTCTACTGGAATCTTACGGAACAGATCTTACAAATAAACAGATTGACCATATAAATTTGAATAAATTAGATAACAGAAAAAGCAATTTAAGAACTGCTACTCGTAGCCAGAATAAAAGCAATACAAAAAAACGAAAAGACAACACTTCGGGATATAAGGGTGTTATTTGGAGTAGAAAAGATAAAAGATGGGAAGCAAAAATAGGGGTAAACCAACACAAAAAACACTTAGGCCGCTTTTTGGATAAAAAAGACGCTGCAAAATCATATAATACGGCGGCCACAAAATATTTTAGAGAGTACGCAAGGCTTAATAATACTGGTGTATAGGACGCAGGATATTGGCAACGGTATCCTGCACCGTGTACATATAATAGGTTTAGTTGGGAAGCGGTACAAAAACAATTAAATAAATACGAAAATGTGGCAGTTTCACCCTCAGTGTGAGAGTTCGGGCAGACTCTCTAGGAAAAACTTAAGTACCGCTTTCCTACCGAACCCGTTAATCATAATTAATCCGTAAAGGAGGCACTATGATGAAAGGAACAAACCTCGATTAGTATCGGGGACAAAACCAGTAGGAGATTTTTTATCCTCTTGCTGGTGATCTTCCTGCTACTTTTTGCTCTGATATTCAAGGAAGACGCTGAGAGTAAACAGAGAACGCAAGAGAGAGCTATACAAAAGTTAGAGCAAGAGTTGAAAGACCTAAAGCAGGATGTCCAAAAACTCAAGATAGTTAAGGCTTCCTCAGCCAAGGCTAAAAGGGCTGCTACCCAGACTCAAATCCCCACCATACGACAAGCAGTAAATTATCCCATTGGGTGCGAACAATATAAGCCATTGGTAGCTCAATATGGTTGGGATATAAACGTAGCAATGGCAGTAATGTATGCAGAAAGCGGTTGTAATCCCAATGCCGTAAGTTCCACAAACGATCACGGACTATTCCAGCTTCACGGAATCCCCATTTACAACCCCGCCGAGAATGTTGCTTATGCTTACAACAATAAATATTTGGCTGGCGGCTGGAGCCACTGGACTGTGTGTAATGTAGGAATCGTTGATTGTTGGTAATATGTATAACCTCAGAATGCTCATCCTCAGATTTGCCACTCGCTGTTACGAGCTTCTCCATAAATGGTTGGACTAGCAACACCTAGCTTATAAGGTGTACAATTTATATTGTGGGGGCAAAAGAAGCAGAAAGAACAATTTCTTCGGTACCTGCTGACCTTGGCGATTATTTTAGGTCTATTGGCGTTGACAGCACTGATGTATTTGTCATCGATCGGTCTGAGGGTGCTGTTGATCTTGTTAGAGAAGTAAGAAGAGTATTAAATGTCCAGAAGAAAAACTACGGGTAAAATAGCTCTACGGCAGAGAAGGTTTGAATGGCGGAATCTATGGAAACATCTGGCAGCAGCTAAGGCAGGAAAACAAAGCATCAAATGACAAACACTAACGCAGGTAAAAAAATAACCTATGAAATTGACTACACCCCTGTTTACCCAGCGAAATATACTATGGATAGTGTGGTAGTCGTAAGGGGAAGGAAAGGCCGCATTGTTGGTATTCTTCATACTAAAAATCCTAACGACTACACAATAGAAACCAATGAAAAAGATAGGCTTGTAACCTACGGCAACGGTAAAAAATGGGACTATAAACAATATCATATAAGTGAGGCTGATGTCGAAAAACTCATTTATCTAGCACCCAAAACTAAGTACTGTGCAACACCAGACTGGGTTAAAACAAGCCCTAACCCGTTCCCCGACTCCACGTGATATGACAAACCTAAAGGAAAGAGGGTTAGATAAAAGATGGCGGGAGTTTACTGATTGCAGGTGGTGTAACGCCAAAAGGGTTAAGGAGGAGGAGGGGCAGGATTTCATTGTGTACGAGGCTCCTGAGAGCCATAAGATAGTAGATTTATACTGGATTTGTAATTTGCACTCTATACAGCAAGAAATGTACGGTTGATCTTTTGGTTAGGCTAGGTGTATTTAATAGTTCGCATAATCCAAATTCATACTTCACGCCTAGCTTAACGAGGAGATCAATAAAAGGAGGGGGGAGATGGTTGACTGTATTCTGGTTACAGAGCAGGGCTTCATTTTCTGTTTCCTGCCTCTCAGGAATATCGAAACCGCCGACAAACAGGTAAAGCAGAAACCAGAGGGTAAGATACTTGTCTTTGAAATCTCGTTGGCAAATCGTACCATCGAGGCTTAGGACATACTGATCGCTTATGGAGGTGAGTGTCATTGACTCAAAAGAGTTCATTGAAAGACTTGCCCACGTGGCGATACACTACCTTATCGTACTGGACGAACCTTTGGTGGGGGATCCTCTGGTACCAGTTTCTTTACTGTCTCGTTGTCTCTGGGACTGTTACACTGATCTACTCGACCAATTCCCAGAAACAAAAGGTGAGGCTGATTTTATCATCGAAACCGTTAGAGATTACAAACGAGGAGAGATCAGCTGCGAAAAAGCCTTCCAACGGATCGACGAAAGCGTAAAGTGGACTTGTTCTTACTAGCGTTACCGAAAGGCTCGTAGTAGAAAGGAGAGGATGCTGATAGGAGTTTCGTAGCCCTGTTCAGCATGAGTGAGGGATTGGCCCACGTTTTGCACCCCCTGCGAGGCTTGCCAATCCTTCACTCTCCAGACTATTACCAGGGCGTGAGAGTACATAGTGCGGGGCGGTTCGATGGTGGTAAACCCTCTCACGCCCCTTTCTTTATCCAATAAAAAAGGCTGCCTTTAACAGACAGCCTCCTCTACCGGCGTCTATTATTTCTTTACCGCTGTTGCTACTTTAGCAATTCCTGTCAGACCACCAACAGCTACAGCTGCAGTGTAGACATTCTGAATAATTTCTGAGTTAAGGTCTACAAAAGTAAGCAAGGCAGCTACAACAACCGCTACGACGATGGTTATTACTCCGCTTACTTCATAACCGACTAGCTCTTTAGCAGCCCTTTTCACAAACTCAGTTATTCCTACGATTGCCAATGGGAGTGTAAGTGCATCCATTTAATTTTCACCTCCTTCCCGCTAAATTTAATGCTTTGTTAAGACCATATTTCCGCTTTAGCCGACGGAATCTGGTCATAAGTTTTCTAATCCACCAATGCCTAGCCACTTATTTGGCAATTCCTTGTAAAACTCTCTTCCAAATTCTAGTGAGTTTCCCATCATATTTAGTAACTCTCGGTATAGCTGGTTTCTTAGGCTCGGTAAACATACTTAACCTGTCCTTCAATTCTTCTATCTTTCTGTACGCCTGTGTTAATTCCCTTCCCCGTTCAATAATTACCGCTTCATAATCCTTGGCTGTTTTTAGTAATGATTCGAAATGATCTTTATCGGTAATCATTTAACTCTTAACTTCCAGCCTATTTGTATAAGGCCAGGGTTTTTTACTAGTGTTGGGTATTTAGCTTTATTTAGAGTAACAAGTCGTTGCCAAGTAGTTCTATATCGGGCTGCTATTTTGGAAAGTGAATCTCCTGATCTAACTGTGTAGTAAACAACGCTTGTAGGCAGTTTGGGGGGCTTGGGAACAGGTTTTGGCTTGGGTATTAAAACTCTTGGTCTTAAAATTCCCAATATCCCACGATAAGAATGTCCTTGTAAATGACAAGTAGAGTTTGGAGGCCAGTTTTGGTCGAAGCCAGTAAACCTAATTAAATTACCCTTAACAAAAATATCAGTATGCCCCCAGCGTGGGTCAGCAGGAGAACCGCCCCAGATAATTATATCACCAGCCTTTGGGACATTAGTTAAAGTTTTTTTGTATTTTAGGAAGTATTTGACAGGGGCATTTGCATAGAGGTTTTTGGCGTTGCCTGGCACGGCGGGGTAACCACAATTTCTAATCCAATATTCTACTAAATCGACGCATTGAGGGCCATAATAACCGTCGTAGTCAGCATACCTGCCGTTCCATCTTTTAATGAAACTGGTTAAAGATAACATCTTTGTAAATTTATCCTCCTGATGCTACGGCGCTTATTACTTTAATAAAATCAGGTACTCGTTCTACTACTGCTAGTGTAAGCAAAATTGTAAGCACTGTCAACCAACGCCTCAATGCAGCCACCTCAGTTTGTAAGGACTTAACATCTTCGGATATATCTTTTAGAGATTGCTTTGTGCTGCCTCTGAATTCACCGTTGTCTTTTACCATTTTATTACGCCCTATCAAATATTATACCATTATCTAAATAAAGTAGGAATAAAACTACTCCCTGGTATGTTATATTTAGGTAAGTTAAAACCCATCCGTTGTGGGACAGGTATATTTAATTGCTCACTAGGATTACCTCGTAAATACCCTATCCATTCATCTACGTTATCCGTAATAATTCCTTCTTTCTTGAGCCTATCCCACAACCGTTGTTTTTCCTCAATCGTGGGTAGTTGCGACTCATTAAATAAATAAGTCGATGCAATTATTCTACCCCGAAATTCTGATCTACTTAAATCTTTTATCTTCTCAAAAGATTTAGCTCTTTCTTCATCATTTTGCTCGGCATACTCAGAAGAATTCATAAAGTTAGACATCCAATTCTTCATGTAACCGCCTGATTCTTTTAAGAACAAATCACTTGCTTCCTTTCCTCCTTTTTCTATTTTTATGTCTGTAGGATAACCTACAGTTAATCCTAATCTAGCCAATTCTTGATCAACTGCGTTTATTTGTTCTTTGGATGATTTAATTGGAAATAGTTGTTGGATCGCTCCACCTGGCCTTACAATGTCCTCACCAAACACGTTCCTCTTTGGTGTTACACTAGTGGACAAACCTGGTATAGAAGCTCTTAGGGCTTCTTCTAGGCCCTTTGGATCTCTAACTGTGGGGTCAGTTATTCTGGTAATTGATCTGAGAAAAGAAACACCAGGAACGAAGCCAAGAGCAAAGTTCTCGATAAAGTCTCCAGCGTACCTATCTGGATCCTCGACAGCTTGAAAGATATTATTTATGCCCTCTAAGTAAGTCTGACTAATCAGGTTTCTCCCTATTTGGGTAGCAACATTCATGATTTTGTCAGTGGCTGGAGCCTCCCCGTCTTTAAATGCCTCATGGATAGCAGCAATTTGAGTAAAAGCTTGGTTAAATGGTTCTAATTTCTGGTATGAAATCCATCTATCTCCAAGCTTTATGGCGTACGGTAACTTACCAGTTCGGTAGAAGGCGTCTCTTTGAGCTCGATCCTTTGGTGGTGCTCCAGTTATCTTTCCTTGGAGTGCAAACATAGCTGCACCAGCAGCTACGGTACTTCCAATGAATGTTCTTGCCAGCTCATCACTTACCGCAGCACCTTTCGCTCGAGGGACATTTATTAAAAGTCCTAACGGAGATCTTGCTGTACCAAATTTCACAAGATTAACTGGTGTCTGAACAAAAGGAATAATAAATTGACCAACACCAGATGATTTACGCAGAGCCAAAATAGATTGGGTAATGGTTCCTGGGTCTTCTTGGAATACTCTATATTTAGCAGCCTTACCAGCAGCTTCAATTATATCGGCTGGTGTGTCATTAATAAGATCGGCGGTTCTGGCTAGTAAAGCTTTACCCTTCAAACCTTCTTTAGCAGCTTGACGATAAGAGAGAGAATATTTGGTTGCTTCAAAGTTGATACCCTTAAAAAACTTATCAGCGGCTACTAACCAACGAGTAGGTTTTATAGCTCCCGCTTTCCCTTTTAAGAAAGCTTCGGGTCTGCCTATATCTAATTTACCAACGTCATCAACTGTATAACCATGAGTTAATGTGTATAAACCTTTTCTTATACCGTGAGAAATACCAGCTGTGCCGCCAATTATATCAGCTGCCGTTTCTCCAAAGAATCTCGCCCTCGGTCTTCGCTGAATAATAGACACTGGAATATCAAAAGCTGCAGCAGCTGTTTTTTCTATGGGAGAAAGCATAGTGGAAACGGTATTAGTTAAGGAGTTAATAATATGAGTAGATGGAGAAGAAAGAATAGCGTTATACCAATATTCAACAAGGTAATCCATGCCTTTTGGTTTGTGCATACTACGAACAAATTTATAGGCCGCTTCTTCTCCTTCAGTAGCTAATAAGTGCCCGTAACGAGATATGAGTTGATCAGCATTATCTTTATCCTTGAATATCTTATAGACATTTTCAAGATTTTTCTGTAGAGGAGATTTAGAAGCCTCATTAAATATTTTATTAGCATTCAAGGCTCTACCAGCCTCACTTTTAGCACCTAGGACTGTGGAAGTAATAAGAGATTGCTCATTCATCTTCTGAAGAATTGATACTCGATCCACATCAGTAGCTAATCCTTTGGATACTTTGGCTTGATAGTTCTTAATAAAGTTGAGAGTATCATCTGAATTCCTCTTAAGAATATCTCCAGCCGCCACAATTTCAGCATCATTGAAGGCTTTACCAGGCTTACGTTTCATTAATTTCTCGGCAGTCATCCCTAGTTTATTAGCAGCAGCTCTAGTTTGCTCAAACGTCACCTTACCCCTACGTCCCATAGTAATTAACTCTTCGTTCTGTCTGGCGCTGGATTTGATGAAATCGAAAACCTCATCAGTTGTGTTTAGAGCACGTAAATTATATCTTCCACCAGCTATATTCAGTCCCCTTTCTCCTTCTTTAGAGATAAACCCACCCTTTGGGGTATAGGATTTAATAAAATCAACTGGAACCGATTTGGATAGCTGTCTACCCAGAGATTTAAGAATAGGGGAAGACCCTGCACGTATTCCCTCTACTATCGCCTCGGGAGATAACCTTAACCGCTTTGCTGCTTGACTTACTAGTTTATTCCCTACGGACGGTGCCGAACCCACAAAACCCATCCCTATATTTAGGGTAAGGTCGCTTATGGTCTTTCGGGTCTGTGGAGCAATCGTTTTAGGATTAGCTAAAAGAATTTGGCCCGCTTTTTTTATTGGTTTGGGTACTTGTGGCAGCGTCCTAAATAAAGAAAGGGGTGGTAACACCAATTCAGCAACAGGTCGGGGTATAAATCTTGATACTTGAGTAGGAATGTTACTCAATGCCTGGGGAATTCTTGGGGGCGGGAGAGTAGCTCCTGGACTTGGTCTAGGTTTAGGAATAGCTGCTGCTATTGGAGCAGCTAATTTCCTAGCTGTCTTACTTGCAGTAGAAACAGCCTTGGCCACAGGCTTTAGAATTGTCTCTTGAAATAATTTCTTCCAATCCACTGTGGATTAACCTCCTGATGGTCTAGAACTACTACCTGTTGCTCCTGGTGCATAACCTGTAATCCCTTTGAAGATTCTATTTATATCAGCAGCGTAAGCTGGAAATTTGGCAAGATAATAACGATAGGTAGCATTGCTTGTAAGCAACCTACTCTGGAGAGTACCGCTTCTTACAAAACCTTGAGTGAAAGTATTTGTTATTTGACCCAGTCTTGTTTGTTTTAGTTTGGCCTCGCCGGCTGCATTTATTCGTCGTTGCTCAGCGAGTAATTGTGATGCTGTTAAACCACCCCCTCCTCCTCCTGATGGAAGTCTAGCTATCTTCAAGGACATAGCCAATTCATTAGCCGATTTCTTTTTATCCCAAGCCAGCTGGGCGGCGGCCATTTTCTTATCCGCTGCTAGTTGAGAAGCAAGCAATGACCGCTGGTTTTTTAACTCGTCATCACTAATTTGTTTAGCCTGGGCAAGTTGTAGAAGGGTTAAATCTTTTTGTTGATACAAGGACTCTAACTCAAGGAATCTGTCTTGTTCTAGTTGCTGAAGTGTTAATTCTTTTGCTTGGGCTAGTTCATTGGCTGAAATCTCACCTCTTTGAGCTAGTTCTTCTAGGGTTAAGAGTTTATCTTGAGCCAACGCAGCGTATTGATATGCCTGTTCATTACCTGCTAATTCTCGTCTTAGATCATACTCTTCTCGAGTTAATTCCCCTCTTTGGAACATTTCTTCAACTGCCAAAGTTCTTTGTTGAGCCAGCTCTTCTCTATTAAAGCTAAGTTCTTGGTCAGCTAAGTCTCTACGTAGATCAAATTCACGCTCAGATATCTCCCCTCTTTGAGCCATCTCTTCAAGGGCTAAGAACCTTTCCTGCGCTAGTTGTTCTCGGCGTACTGTAAAGTCCTGCTCAGAGATCTGACCACGTTGTTGTAGATCCTCAAGAGCCAAGAATTTATCCTGGGCTAGTCTTTCTCTATCTAATCCCATTTGTAATTCTGCTAATCTACTTCTTAAGCCCATCTCTTCTGTAGATATACCAAGTTCTTGAGCAAGTTGTTCTCGTCTAAATGCTAAATCTTCAGATGATATCTCACCACGCTGGGACATTTCTTCTATTGCTAAGAACCTCTGCTGGGATAGTTCTTCCCTTCTGAAAGTAAACTCTTGATCTGATATTTCACCCCGCTGCCGTAGGCCTTCCAACTCTAGGAATCTTTGCTGAGCTAGTTGCTCTCTTTGCAGTCCTCTTTCTTCGGCTGCAATCTCACCACGTTGTTCTAACTCACCTTTTTGTAACCCTAATTGCTGTCTTTGCATATATTCATTAAGAGTATCTTGATAGCCTTGTCTGGCCTGACCAGCCGCACCCTGAGCAGCCTGTACTTGAGCTTGATAGGCACGGGTAGCAGTGTCAGTTATATTCTGTATTCCGCCATAGGCTTGACCAATTATGGTATTTAGATTTACTAGAGGGGTGACAGCGGCTGCTTGTTCTTTGCTTACTAATTCTCTTCGTTCAGTAGGTGCAAAGACAGTACCACCAGGTGCGTTCTGGGGTAGCAGCCCTGTCTGGGCTCTCTCAGAGGCGGTGAGATAGTCTTGCAAAGCAGTACCACGCTGTTGAATGAGAGGGTTTTCCTCACCAAACTTCTGCCTAAGTGCCGAGCCCACAAGATCAGGAAGAGTTGTACCACGAGTAGCTAACTCCCCAGCTTGCTGCTCGAGTCCTTCGGCTCTTGTTCTTGCCTCTGTTACTGGTGTGAAATCTTCTTCTGGCATAGTTAAAGTCCTCTATATAAACTCTCAAACTGTCTAGTTTCGAATTCTCCTATTGGTTCTCCTGGTGCTGGACCTAAGAACTGGCCTCTTTCAAACTCACGCTTAACGGCCGCTCTTTGCTTTGCTTCTAGTATATCCTGTTCAACATCAAACTGTCGAGCACGACCAATATCCCTTTGGCCTAAAGTCTGCTTAGTTAATAATTCTTCCCTTATTCTACCTCCAGCAAGTCCAGTCTGTTGTTCTTTCACACCCTGGGTTCTGAGGAATTCAGATAAATTAGAGGTGCCTTCCCGTTCGATCATACCCTCTTCTCTTATACGTCTACCCGAAAAGAATAGATTGGCGTCAGCAAAACCTTCTCGTGAAGCGTTCAAAGCTCTGTCTATTTCTTGTTTAACTCTGCCTCGATAGCTTTGAGTGTCAGCCCGCAATTCTGATAACACGGCCTGCTCATCTTCAGTACTTCTACGTCTTTGAGTTTCTATTCCTTGGAGGAAGTCAGATAACTGTTGTTGGTAGAATGGTTCATTCTGTTGCTCTGCCGCTTGACGAGCTAAAACCTCATCGAAAGCAAAAGGATTACGAGTATCGAATTCCCCAGCTCTTGCTTTGAATTGTTCAATGGCCCTCTCCGCAGCATCCTGGATTATCTGATCCACACTTCTAGGTGGCTCAGCAGTTAGTGGTGTTGGCGGTGGGGTAACAGGAGACTCAGGAAAGGTAGCTTTAGGTAAGGATGGGTCTGGACCAACCTCATACACTAATCCAGGTGGTACTTCATCAGCGCCTAATACCCGCTCGGAAATAATATCAGCACGATATAAGTTTTTATATTCCTCCCTCCAATTAGGTGAGTTTGTTCTATATTGGTGAGTACCACCTATACTATTAGTAATCTCAAATACAGCCATATTATGCCGATTGATCTACTACTGTAGATCCAGATACATTATAAACTCTAATCCCGAACTTACCATCATTAAATTCTCCAATTTCTATTCTCTTAGTTTTGTTCTTATAGAAAACTAACTTGCCATTATCATAATCTACGTCTAACCTATCACCCACCGATTTACCCTTACTAATCTTAGCCGCATCAATGTCTTCTATCAAAGTATCAAAGTCTAAACTTGACAATTCAAATGGTTTCTTTTCTTGTTTTCTTTCGAGTTTTTCATCAAAACCAATCTCGTCAAATGCCATACATAAATTATACTACAGTTCTATCTGTTTTAGGTATGCCATACACGACCACCTTTTCAATAACTGGTGGTTTATTAGTGCTTGATTCATTGAAAAGAAATTTAATTCCCCGACCACTGGCTGGTTTATTTGGCTGGAAATCAAAGGATGTAATCGTGTTCTTAATATCGCCTAGTGCTATCCAATCTTTCGACGGTATGTCATTATATAACTTATAGAGTACAGTTATACCCCTTCCTCTTTTAGTGTGAATATCTACCCTAGTAAAATCCCCATATATATTGGTACCAAAAGGAAAATGCCAAATAGTCTCGCAGTTCCAATCGATTGGCGTTGTAGAACTACCATCATTATTACCTGTGTTATCTTGAAACACTTGGCCTGCATCAGAAGAAACCGTACCTTCTGTTCCTAGATAAGTATTTTTTACTGTCTTGGTTGCTTCAAATACAGTCGAAGCAGCGGATACCATTTCCGAATACGATCCAACTGTCCAGCTTTTGGTGGTGAGATCATATTCCAAATAGCAACGATCAATATCTATATCGACGTCGCTATTAACAACATTTCTAATAAATAAACGATAAATATCCTGTTCTATTTTCCAGCCCACTACCGAAGAATAACTACCAGAGGCAATACCCTCAATATATTCTTGAACTTGTCTTGAGATTAAATAACTACTTGTGCCGTCATTTAAATAAACACCGGATGAATGGAAGTAAAAAGTAAAATCTCTTACGTTTACTACACTACGCTGAGAGCTCGTACCAGGAACTCCTTTAACTTGTTTCAGAGAAATTCCATCATACCGCCAAAGTGACTCCTGTTTAAAGACTAAAAGGCGATCAGAGTTTTCCCCAAAGCCAGTGACTGCGTCATTATCATCGGTAGCTACGTCGAAGAAATTACCACCAGCAATGTAATTATCGGCTGGGTCTGAATAAGTTAAGCTAGTGGTTAAGGTAATTTGAGTCTCACTATCTATTGTAGAAACTTTATATTCTCCAGCATTTGGCCCTGTCAGTATTATGAAAGGATCACCCTCCTTTATATTGTAAGTAATAAATTTAGCACCTGGACTTTTAACTACGGCAGAACCAGCTGCTTGCTGAAGATTGTTTTGAGCCTCAAATCCCCAGGTAATTGTATTGTTTTTAGGAAGATCAGAATACCAGACACGAGAAGGATAGTTTGTACCTAATATAGTTATGTTACCAAGAAATAATCTAGTCTTAAACTGCTGGATATATTTAGCAACAGGGTAACGAGCCGCTGCTCCTGTCTTAGTCCAGCTTCCACCAGCCGTATAATAACGAGAGTCATCAGTACCATTAACGAACCAAACTTTATCTAAAAAAACTGCAAACTCTGCTTTATTTAGAGTATTTTTTAGAGGCTGATTTTGAACTGTGGAGGTTAGAATATCAACGATATCCCGATCATGAACTGCAAAGAGTTTGTTATCGGTAACAGAACTGGCATTAAATCCTATAAGCCCCTGAATAATTGGCATAATTTAATTATACATTAACATTGCGGAATGCAGCCGCTGCTGTAACCCAATCCTGAGTAGAAGAAAGTGTCCAGTTCATAGTAATTGCACCAACAGATTGAGCTTCTTCTGTACTAGTATAACCTCTTCCTTGAACAGCACCTCCAGTACCTAGACCAAAGTCGCTTCTTTCCGTTTGTCCGGATCCCGCTGTTCCAGTAACAGCATTATCCTCGCACTCAGCACAATCAATAATCATAGATTGAACATTTACTGTGGTA
>Ga0209431_10000630_pt1 | contig 29514 bp, 33 predicted proteins | sample RifCSP13_3_FD_184021 | JGI IMG/M metagenome (GOLD analysis project Ga0209431, IMG submission 184021) | Soil microbial communities from Rifle, Colorado - Rifle CSP2_sed 13_3 (SPAdes) (version 2) | ecosystem: Environmental > Terrestrial > Deep subsurface > Rock core/Sediment | place: Rifle...
TACGCTTTCTTTAAAGGATGGCTGCCTCTAAGCCAACCTCCTTGCTGTCAAAACGCGAACACTGCCTTTAACACTTAAGACATACTTTGGGACCTTAGCTTTGGATCTGGGTTGTTTCCCTTTTGCCCTGACTCGCTTATCCGAGCCGGACTGACTCCGCATTTGTACACAGCGGTATTCGGAGTTTGGTTGAATGCAACAGATAAATCCGCTGCGATCCATCCAGTGCTCTACCCCCTCTGCTTAAAAATACGGGCTATACCTAAATATATTTCGGGGAGAACCAGCTATCTCCGCGTTCGATTGGCATATCACCCCTAACCACAGCTCATCCCAGCCACTTGCAACTGACACGGGTTCGGGCCTCCACCCCGCGTTAGCGGGGCTTCACCCTGGCCATGGCTAGCTCACGCGGTTTCGGGTCTTCCCTCACCTTTTTATAAATCGCGCTATTAACGCTCGCTTTCACTTCGCCTGCGGACATTTCGGCCCTTAGACAAAAGATGAGGAAAACTCACCGGTTCATTCTTCAATAGGCACGCGGTCACCCCTCACCTTTTTCAACAATCGATTCGGATTCTCGAATTTCGGTAGACTATATGTCGACATATAATTCTACTTATTTCGAGTCACAAACCACATTATTAAAAAAGGTGAGGGGCTCCCACTGCTTGTTAGCGTCTAATTTCAGAAACTTTTCATTCCCCTCTCGGGGTACTCTTTCACCTTTCCCTCACGGTACTAGTTCACTATCGGTCGCAACACATATTTAGCCTTAGCACATGGTCGTGCCGGATTCCTACAGGATTTCGCGTGTCCCGTAGTACTCGGGATACTCATAGGGCTTGTTTTGGTTTTGCATACTGGACTTTCACCATCTGCGGCCAACCATTCCAGATTGTTCTGCTACCTCAACAAATCCCATATCTGAGTCCCACAACCCCCCTCACCTTTCTATCTCCAACCTTTTAAGAAGTTCTTGCCAACCTTTGGCTCTTTTCTTTAGAGATTTCTCCCTTTTTAGAGCTAATTTATAAGCTTTATATCCTTCAAAATAAATTAACTCCCAGGGTAAAAACTTCCTAGTATAAACTGATCGAGAAGAATTATGTTCTTTTAGTCTCCTTCTTAAGTCTTTCGTTGATCCGATGTAAAAAGAATTATCTTTTTTACTTTTCAACACATAGAAGTAGAACATAATTTCATTATAGTGTTAGAAACAGAAAGGTGAGGGGTTTAGGCTTTTCCGCTTTCGCTCGCCGCTACTTACGGAATCACAATTTGTTTTCTTTTCCTCGCCTTACTTAGATGTTTCAGTTCAGGCGGTACCCTCCCGCAAGCTTATTAATTCGCAAGCGGGTCCCTCACCTTTTCCAACAACCAAAATTTATACTCGAATCTTGGTAGACTATTTGTCGATATATAATCTTCCTTCAGTTCGAATTCCAAACCATGATTATCAGAAAAGGTGAGGGAGGTTTACCCATTCGGAAATCGCCGGATCAATGCTTGACGGCAGCTAACCGGCGCTTATCGCAGCCCTCCACGTCCTTCTTCGGTATGTTGCACCTAGGCATCCATTAGACGCATGAGATTACCTTACCATTCCATCCAGTTTTGAAAATCCGAGAAAATCTCGGAACCACGTTTGACGTGGCGCTAATTTCAAAAACCGGCTTTTATTGCTAACTCACAATATTCATTTGTTAAAGTGCAATGTGGACCCGAGCGGACTCGAACCGCTCACCTCCCCAGTGCAAGTGGGGTGTTCTACCAGATGAACTACGGGCCCGTCCGCCACGCAAGACGAGCTTGCGAGGCGTTGCGGGCGGGGCCCGATTGCTCTCAAACTCTTGCGTGACGGACGAACGTCCTATTTTCTAATTTTTAATCTGCTCTTTAAAAATCTTCTTCCAAAACCAGTTTTAAAGCACTTCTCTCTCTTGACCGCTAAATTTAAATCCAAACAAGCTTCGAAATAGACAAGCTTCAGGGGTCTTCTAGGTCTAGTTGATGACACTACACCTTGCTGATGTTCCTTTACTCGATTTTTGAGATCCGTTGCATGACCTATGTAAAACTTGCCATCCTTTATCGAATAAAGAACATACGTAAATATAGAACACTTGTCTATCTACAAATTGTTAGTCTGTGAGAACTAATCTAGGGCGCCAAATGGCCCAAAATTATTGAGGAAATAGTTAGTTTCAACATCAAAAAATTAGTTCTCACTCAAAGTGAGCAATTCACCGTCTGCTAGTATAACAAGGCTGGATTACGGGTGTCAACCACGTTAGAAGTTTAGTATTCAAGTTTTGACGGCGTTGAATCAATTATCTTCACATTCGAATTTATATTTGATACGAAGACCATACTTCTAACGTGGTCAACCGCAATCGTCAGGCAACCGACGTTTGGATATCCGATTCATCAGTATTGATAACTTTTGGGATAAATTCGAACATATCGCTTGCCGCAAGGCTTTCGCCCATTTTTGCTGATGCCAACTCTCCGGCCCTGCCGTTAATGTAAGCCGCTGCCTGCGCAGCCTGCATGTAATCCACACCCCTTGCCAGAATCGCCCCCAAAATTCCAGAAAGAATATCACCCGTCCCTCCTTTTGTCATAAAAGGTGTGCCGGTGTTGTTGGTAATCGTGCTTGTACCGTCGGTTATGATATCTACCGGCCCTTTCAAAAGCACAACAGCCTTATGTTTATAAGCCGCTTCTTTGGCCCCGGCCAGTCTTGATTCCATATTGTCAGTTATTGAAGTTCGAGAAAGGAGTTTTGTAAGTTCACCCAAATGCGGCGTTAAAACAGCCGGCCGGTCATTAAGCAGAGTTTCGCCTTTTGATATGGCGGCCAGTGCATCTGCATCAATTACCGACGGAACTGTAATTTTTTGTATCAGTTTTCTGATTGCTATCTGTGTTGACCTGTGATTTCCCAGCCCGCAGCCAATAACCATGCTGTTGACTTTTCTTAATTTGGCAATTTTTAGAATTTGGCTAATATGACCCGACGTGAGGTGACTGCCGCGAAGAGGATAAGTAATAAGATCCGGTAAAGTATTGGCGGCGATATTTGCCGTCCTTTCAACTGCCGTGACAACCGCCAAATCCGCCCCGGCACGGACGGCTCCGACTGCGGCTAAAGCCGCAGAACCCGAATAAAGTTTGGAACCGCATACAATCAAAACCGTGCCAAAATGGCCCTTATGAACATTTGCTTGTCTTTTTGGGTAAATTCTTGAAAGATCCATGGGCAGTTTGTAATTTTCAATTCTTAATTATCAATTTTAAATGAAATCTTAACGTTTAAATTTTAAAGAATTAAATATTCATTAAAAATTTTAAATTGGAAATTAAAAATTAATTACGGAAGGTATAACAGAAAAATCTTTTCGGAGCAACCAATTAAAAATCAAGAAGAAAGGGATTTGCCGACTTGGATTAGGGCGAAACACTCAAAAACGGCAAAACATCTCTCAAGTTTATTTTCATCACCTCTTGAAAAATCTTAACCCGTCAATACTTGCAAAATCCTTTTTGTTCCTCGTCGCCAGTTTGGCATCAAAAGATAAACAAGTAGCCGCAATAATAGCGTCACCCAAACCTAAACTTTGGTAATCACGCAAGAGCTCACCAGTTTTTTTTGACAAATCATAGTCTAGTATTGCAAACTCGAGTTTACCAAGCAAAAGCTCTAAGTCTTTTAATTTTTCTTGGTCTTTCGTTTCCTGGCCAGCCACCAATTCCGCCACAACTACCGATGGAATAAACAATTTAATTTTCTTCTGAGCTGAAAGCTCTATTAATGTTCTGAAAAGTGGATTAGCTTTCCTCGTAAAATCAATTACAATATCGGAGTCTACAACAACACGTTGCATTATCTACCACTTTCTCGATCTGATCCTGCGCGTGGCTTTACGATCCGCTTCTCTAAATCGACGAGTGATCTCTTCTTCTGTCCTGTAAGCCCACATTCCCTCGATCCTGTCTAAAAGTTTTTTTGTTTCTTCCCAATCCTCCTCAAGTTCGTTGCCTACAGGTTCAATCTTAACTCTAACCTCCTTGTCTTTCTTGATAAAAATGGGCTTTTTGGTTCTGGATACTTTATCAATTAGTTTGAAGAAATCATTGCGCACATCAGTAGCATTGATAATAATTTTACTCATACCAAAATAATAACAAAAGTATGTACATTATGTCAATATTTTAGACCAGAATCCCAGAATTCTGTCGCGGTTGTAAAGAAGCTAAAACGCAGCAACTTGAGATTTCAAGGATTCTAAGTTTGGATGAGTATACGGTTCGGTCTTATCAGGAACCAAATTGACCTGTTTTTTTATATATTCAGATAGAAGTCTATATGATTCTTCTGTTTCTTCTTTAAAAATTGCGACACCTTTATAAGTAAAGTTTTCATCCATATCCATAGTTTCAGTCCAGACTGGATCTACTATTGCTTCTATCACACCCTGAATATGCTCTTTGGCTTTAACCCAATCTCCTTGTGCAATATCTTCAAGTTGTTGCTTTGCCTCTGTCGACCATTCTCCCATCTCGCCAGCTTGCTCTTCGCGATCTTTAAGCCGAAAACGCACACCATACACTTGACTATAAGCAATGCTAAAGAAACAAAATTCTAAAAGAGCTTCCTTTGCTTGTTCCGTGGTTTTTGCCTTTAGAATCTTGCCCTCGGAGGCGCTGATTAGGGCGCCTAGCGCCCTTGCTTTAGCCTCCATCTTTAAAATTTCCTCTTCTCTCTCGCTTGAAGTGTCCGTCATCGAAGATTTAAGAAGATTTGCCAACTCGGATGACCTGTTCAATGAGGCGATTCGAATATCCGAATTCGTTATCATACCACGCAAAAACCTTAACCATGTCGCCGTCGACAACTTGAGTTAGGGATAAATCGACAATTGCCGATTCACTTCTTCCGACAATGTCCGAAGAAACCAGTGGAACGTCGGAAACTGCTAAAATTTCAGGCATTGATTTTGAAGCTTCAGTTAATGCTTTGTTCACTTCTTCGACATTCGTTGATTTGGCAAGCAAAAATGTAAAATCGGAAATCGAGCCGCAAATTACCGGAACCCTCAGCGCCATCCCGTCAAACTTTCCTTTAAGCTCCGGAATCGCCTCTGTGGTGGCAATCGCCGCACCTGTTGTTGTCGGGATGATATTGACATAGGCGGCGCGCGCACGTCTAAGGTCTTGAGATTTTCCCCCTGGCGGCGGCCCATCAACCAAATTTTGCTCGGCGGTTACCGCATGAATCGTCGTCATCATTGCCTTTTTAATGCCGAATTTATCATTTAGCACCTTGGCAACCGGCGCAATGCAGTTTGTGGTGCAGGAAGCATTGTTGATAACATCCTCGCCTGCATATTTTTCTTCATTGACACCCAATAGAAACGTGGGTGTCTCTTTACCGGGCGCCGAAATGACCACTTTTTTAGCACCCGCTACTATGTGTTTGCCAGCATCTTCTTTTTTGGTAAAACGGCCGGTGGATTCAATGACTACATCGATTCCCAGATCTTTCCATGGAAGTTTTTCCGGTTCTTTTGTTGCAAAAACTTTGACAGATTGATCATCAACTTTGAGTTGACCAATCTCCGACCCCTCTGGCCCCTTTGACCCGTTTGCTACATTTGAACCCTCTACTCTATGATTCCAAGTTCCATAAACCGAATCGTACTTTAGAAGATGGGCAAGAACGTTTGCATCCGTTAAATCATTAACCGCAACAAGCTGCGCTTCTTCTCTGTGCTTTTCAAACCACACCTTAAACGCCTGCCTGCCGATCCTTCCAAAACCGTTTATTGCAACTTTGATCATGACTTTATTTCCCTAATAGCCTCGAATTTTTAATAACGTCGAGATGGCTATATCTAGCTGAGTACTGTACAAAAAATTTTCGACAGCCAGACAACCACTAACCCCATCAAACTTTATAACCCCAAATAGCAACGAAATAATAAATAATATAAATGAAATACCCAGTAATTTTAAAACTGTCTTACTTTTTAAACGGTATTTCAAAAGAACAACCAAAAATATAATAAAAATTAAAATAAATATATAAGGCAAAGATCTAAAGTAATAAATAGGATCAAAAAGATAGTAGTGTGCAGGATTAAAACAAAAAAGGAATGCTATAACCACTATTGAATAAGCAACTGACAATACAATGGATAATATAATTATTGGAATGACTGCGGGCTTTTTATCAGTCTTAATCATAATTCCATTGTCTATTGTTAGCTGCTAATCGTCAATCGCCTGCAAATGATGCTTTGTGTCCCGAACGTTCATACTCCACTTCTATCAATCTTCTTATGAAGCGCGGATTTCTTATAAAAAACTTTCTTATCTCCTCAACCCAAATTATCAAAGTAGATACACTAAGTGCTAATACCCATTGACCAAGATTAAGGTCAACCGTGTGCAAAATTCTGTTTCCAAAAGTTGTTTCAATAGCAATAAACTGTAATGCGAAAACTATTGCAAACGAGGCTAATAAAAATTTATTATTTAAAGGAATTTTAAAAATCGAGCGGTCTTTTGAGCGCACATTCAGGGCATTAAACCACTGAGTTGCAGAAAGTATCAGCAAAGCCATAGTCCTGGCAACAGCCAAAGACGTTGAGCTTTGATAAAAGTAAAAAACGGGCATTGTCGCGGCAAACATCGCGAGTGCTAGAATCGACATCCGCGAAATCATTTTTCTGTCGACCAAATTTTCACTGACGATCTCGTTTTTATGCAAAAGTTTTTTCTCCAAAGGCGGGTCCTGAGCAAGCCCGACGACAAAAAAGCCGTCTGTCACAAAATTCAGCCAGATTATCTGGACGGCAAATAAAGGCAGGGGCAACCCCAAAAATACGGCACCGGAAATTACCAAAACTTCGCCAAAACTGGTTGAAAATAAATACAAGATAATCTTTTTGAGAGATTGATAGATTGCCCTGCCTTCGGAAATTGCATCGATAATTGTCGAAAAATTACTGTCCACCAGGACAATATCCGAGGAGTCTTTGGCAACCTGGGTACCGGATCCGACACTTATCCCAAGATTGGCAACCTGCAGTGCCGGTGCGTCGTTTACACCGTCTCCGGTCATTGCACAGACATGGCCTTTTTTCTTGTATGCACTGACGATTTTAAGCTTGTGCTCGGGAGTGATTCTGGCAAACACTGTTACATTCTCAATTCTTTGCTCTAATTGCACTTCGGGAAGTTTCTCCACATCTTTGCCGGTAAGGACCTTGTCTCCATTTTCAAAAATTCCAACTTTTGCGGCAATTGCTTTGGCTGTTTCTTCAAAATCCCCTGTTATCATCACCACTCTAAATCCTGCTTCTTTGGCAGCCGCAACCGATTTGGCAACCTGCGGCCGTATCTCCTCTTCAATGGCAAAAAGCGCATGGGCGAAAAGCTGATTCTTTTTTGGCCCAAAGACAACCGCCCCGACTACTCGGTATCCCTTCTCTGCTAAATTTTCGTAATCGGCTAAAATATGGTGGTCTACCTTGAGGTTTTTGGCGATAAAATCAACGGCCCCGACAAATACATGCCACTTTTCTTCTCCTTTGACATAAGCGGCCTCAACGTATCTTTTTTGGGGATCAAAAGGCTTGGCAAAATCAACTTTGTACTCTTTTGACAACTTTTCCTTCGAAAGCCCGGCTTTTTTGCAGACAACCGCAATCGCCGCCTCTGTCGGGTCACCTGTGGGCTGCCATCTCCTGTGTTCGTCAAAAACCACATCTGCCGTAAGCGACAGATAACACAGCGATAGGAGTTTTTTAAACCTTCCCCCGTCTTTTTCCAGGTCTTCGATTTTGCCGTCGGGCTCGTAGCCGTCACCGTCAACCTTAATCTCGTCCCCTTCGAAATTTACTTTCTTGATAACCATTTTGCCTGTTGTAATCGTTCCGGTTTTATCAACCAATAAAGTGTCTGCGTTGCCCATTGCCTCAACCGCCGCCATCTGCCTGACGATTGCTTTGTTTTTGGTCATACGCCAGACACCGCCGGCAAGAACAATAGTTACTGCAACCGGCAAACCCTCGGGAACGATCGAAACGGAAAGCCCGATTACTGCCGCCAATATTTCCCTAAATTCGATTCCTCTTAAAACGCCGGTCAGAAGAGTGACTGCCGCGATTAAAAAAACGGCAAATGCAATAAAGTGTGTCAGCTTTAAAACCTTTTGGGCAAGAGGTAAGGGGATATCTGAAGATTCTTGAATGCTTTTGGATATTTTCCCAAGTTCGGAAGAAAAACCCGTCTCAACAACGATTGCCTCACAAAATCCCGAAACCGCGCTGGTTCCGACAAAAACCATATTTTTCTGGTCCCCCACAACCAAATCCTTTTGAGTGATTACATTCAAGGTTTTGGTGATGCTTTCCGCTTCTCCTGTCAAAACTGCCTCATCAACTTTGAAAGATTCAGCCTTGAAAATTCTGGCATCGGCACCAATTCGGTCTCCCTCGTGCAGAATTAAAATATCTCCAGGCACAATCTCTTCCGCAGAAATTAGGTTTTCCTCGCCTGCACGCCGCACAAGAGCCTTATGTCGAGTTAAACTCTTCAGTCTTTCAAGGGAATTTCTGGCTTTGCCCTCTTGAACCGTACCGATTATCGAATTAAGAAAAATTACAGCAAGAATGACAATTGCATCGGTTGTTTGTCCTAAGGAAATAACGAAGCTTGCGGCCAAAATCAAAATATAAATTAAGGGGCTTTTGAATTGTCTTACGAAAATATCGAGGATCGTTTCTTTTTTAGCACGAGCCAAAACGTTGGGACCAAATGCCGCAAGCCTGTCTTTTACTTGCTGAGGAGTCAAACCTTGTTCAGGCTTTACACCAAGTTCTTTCAAAACATCTTGGTGAGGTTTTTGGTACCAATTCATGAGTAGACGTAGATTTTATTCTAAAGCCTTAAGGGCCGGTAAAGTTTTTCCGGACAAAAACTCCAGCATTGCCCCTCCACCGGAAGAAACAAATGCAAATCCGCCAGATGGCGGAGACAGAAGATTATTTTTGGCTAAAAACTCAACAGTTTCCCCGCCGCCAACAACTTCGTATGCAGGACTATCAATCACCGCGCGGGCAATAGCTTTGCTTCCTTTATCGTACCCTTCCTCAAAAAGCCCCAAAGGCCCGTTCCACACCACTGTCCTGGCGCTGGCAATCTTCTCCTTGAACTGATAAATTGATTCATCGGATATGTCTTTGGCATCTGCTGTTAAACTAGCAACCAAAACGTTTTGGGTAAATTTCACTCCTTTTTTCCCAATTTCAACTGGCAGTTCTCCACCGACCAAAACAAAATCCGCAATTTTGGCAAGATGTTCAACTAAAGGCAGTTTAGTTTCAATCTTTGCCCCGCCGACAATTGCCACGAAAGGTTTTTGGGGACCCTTGAGGATTTTAGACAATTCATCTACTTCCTTGGCTAAATGTAGACCGGCTGCATGCGGCAATAGGTGAGGCAATGCCACCATCGATGCATGATTCCTGTGGCAATTACCGAATGCCTCGTTGACATAAATATCGGCCAAAGATGATAATTTTACGGCAAAAGCGGTATCATTTGTGCTTTCACCCTGAAAGAACCGTAAATTTTCCAAAAGTACTAAGTACCCCGCAACTTGCTTTTCTAAATTTTGGGCAAAATAAACGCTTCTTAAAAGGATTTGCTCCAGAATGAACCTAAGCTGTTTTGTTGAATATTCCGGATCGGGTTTTTCCGGTCTATCTATATGACCTGCAATAATAATTTTGGATGCTCCTTGTTTGTATAAGTAATCAATCGTATTTTTCAAATTCGTCAGCCTTGTTGCTCCCGAGTACTGCGAACTTTTAACCGTGAACTCCTTAACCGGCACATCCAAATCCGCCCTCACAAAAACCCGTTTACCTGAAACATCAACGTCTGAAAGAAGCTTCACTATTACAATTATTACTTAAAACTGGGGTGGATTCCACAATGTAGCAATATAATAATTCAGTAGGCCTCGGTCCGTTTGATGTGATCTTTCTCAACTTGCCCACTCTTCTCTCTTCGTATAAATTCATGATTTATGTATCGATCTCCATCAAACTTCAACACAACTGCCTCCGCGACTGCCAGGTAATCATTGTCTCTTAAGTTTCCTGGAGGTCTTTTTTCGCCAAACTCTTGTGACCAAAGACCAAGTCTTGTGACATCACCATGGCTTACCATAGCCACATTTTCACCTCTATGTTCTTGAGCAACCTGGGAGATTAATCTTCTTATTCTCCTCACAATCTCGCCCTTTGTCTCAATTTCAAAACCCATTTCTTTTAGTTTTTCCTCACTGTAATCAGCATCTTTTAAAATCTGCATCGGTGCACCTTGAAGTTCACCAATGTCCACATCATTGAGTTCCTCTCGAACTTCCACGGATTCAACACCAAGCTCATCGCCTATAATTTGCGCTGTTTGTTTGGCTCGAACAAGTGGACTAGTGTAAAGGTGGTCAAACTTAATACTGTGCGACTTCAAAACCCCCGCCAAACTCAACACTTCCTCCCGACCTTTTTTAGAAAGAGGAATAGGAAGCCGCCCATAACTTATATCATCGGGATTATCAACCGACCCATGACGGATTAAAAAAATCTGAGTTTCTTCATTCATCAACTAACCTAATTTGAAACTCCCTAATATTTTCCTGACTGTACAAAAATTGCCGAGTTGAGCAAGTATAATTTCATCACAAACAAACTCTTTTCTTAAGCTTTGTTCCAATCCACTCTCACCAACTCCAAGCGTAATGTGCGGCCAATAATTTTCACCACTGCTATTTGCCTTAAAACTACCAACGTATTCAGCTGCTGCCGGACTCGCCTGTTCTGGTCCTATAAAAGATTGACTTGCATTTGGTGGTAAATTCACACCGTTAATATTTTGAACAAGCAACCGATGTAAATTTAGAAGATCAGCATTTTTTTCTATTTTCCAATGACTTCCATATTTCCCCCCGTTCCAAGACGGATCCATTTCTCCATAAGAAATATTCCCAGTTGTTACCACAAATTGCCTTGATTTTTTTGCAACCTGCTCAACTGCCCCTAAAATCCCAGATAAGTCATTTATATAAGCCATCGCTAAAGTTATGTGCGGTAAGTAATCTCTTGTTGAAAGATTAAAAGATGCGTTCTCTATGCTAATGTTTAAATCTATTGCCGGTTGAGAAATCTCAACGGGCGGTAAAATTACTACGTCAACTGCAAGTATTTGTGCCATTCTTTCTCGAGACTCTTCCATTTTCGTCCATAATTATAAGCTAAAACTTAGACAATCTCCATATCATCCAGTATTCACCAACCAAACAATTCTTAATGTAAAATAAAAGATTTTGTAAATTCAAACTCGGATAGCTTATAAATCCCCCTTACAAAAATTCTTTTGCCGGAAACATCAAGATCGGTTAGTAATTTCATAACCCTCTTCTATTGTAAGATACTAATTGATGGCTGAGAACCAAGAAATATTCGCTTCAAGACTAGAATTAGTTAGAGAATTCAGAGAATTCGAAAACCCCACCCCGACCCCAGACATTGATATAGTCTGGGTATTTTCCGGCCATTCTACCTATGATGAACAACTCCAGCCGTCTCCCCTCGCCTATACAATCACGGATTACGCTAAGTTCTTCAGGAAAGAAGACCGTCAAAGGATAGCAAGAGGAATCGGGTTGGTAAAAGAAGTTACTGCTCTCAGATTAAATAAAGATAAAAGTGAAATTACCGAAGAAGATATCCAAAAAGCCGGACCTATATTTTTCTATAACGGTACAGGAAGACAAAATCATGTTCTAAGAGAAGCAATCGCGGACGGTAAAATTGCTCTACCACAAGATAAAATCATAATTTCCGAAATTTCTCCCAAACTTGATCCGACACCGCAGGAAGCAAACACCAAAACTCAGTTCGAACAATTCCCTGACGATCTGCTTCAAAAAATCCTGGGCCACAAAGGCAAAATTGCCATTGTCAGTCATCTTTATCATCTTCTGAGAATAAGGAGACAAGCAAAAAGCCCTAACCTAGTTGCCCAGCAACCAGCCTGGGCTGAGCTCGATTTGACATATTTTGCAGCTGATCCCAATTTAGAAAGCGAAAGAGGTCAAATCCACAGGCATGCCGCCAAGCTTTTGCAGATTTTAAGAAAAGAAGGCGAAAAAGTGGTTGAATATTCTAGAAAGGGAGACCTCCAGGAAATCTAATACTCCGACAATTTCCAAATCGCCCGCACTTCCCCAACCAAATACAGCGAGCCGGTGACAAAATTATCTTAACTTTCTAAATTCATCAGGGGAAAGATTAATGTCTCGAAGGATTTTTCTAAGCAGTCCAATCCCGACTTTTTCGCCAGAATGCAAAGGGATTGAAGTTCTCCTGCCATCACTGTGCCTCATTCTTACATGACTGCCTTTTTGATGAATTTTCTCAAAACCAAGTTTTTCTAAGATTCCAATTAAATCTTTGCCTCTAACATGAGACAATTTAGGCATAACTTTGAACTGTCACTTCTTCGATCCCGAAGAAATGATATTGGGATTTGGGGGATGCCAACTTTTCTTTTTTCAAGTCTTTGTCGGATTCCAAAACTAAGCCAATAACTTCCTTTATTCTTTTACGCACTTCCTCTAGAGTTTTTGCCTGAGTGTAGCAACCAACTAACTCCGGCACGGAAGCTACATAAATTCCGTTCTCGTCCTGTTCAATGACTACTTTAAACTGAAGTTCTTTAGCTTTTTTCATCTGCAGGTATTTTACCATAGCTTAATATTGCGGTAACTGCCAAATCGCTCTTACTTCTCCCACCAAATACAGCGAGCCGGTGACAAGTAAGATTGTAGATTTTGGGTTATAGATTTTGGATTGAAGAGAAGCAAAAACTGCCTCATGGGAATTGCTGTAGACAGTAGTCTGTAGTCTGTAGACCGACCTAACATACTTTGCAATCTCCTTCGGCTCCACTGCCTGATGCTTCCCCATATCGGTTACCGCATAAAACTTCGTGACGATGACTTTTGAAACCGGCAGATTTTTGACGAGAAGATCAATCATCTTCTTCCAGTCTTTACCTTTTTTGAAAGCGATGATCAAGACTACTGTCCACTGTCTACGGTCTACGGCAGTAGTCTGTAGTCTGTAGTCTGTAGTCTTTTCTTTGATCCACCGGATCAAAAACCTGACTTTATCCGCATTATGCGCCCCGTCTAAAATTACGCCGTTTTCAATTTCCTCAAACCTTCCCGGAAAAGTTGAACCAAAGGCCTTGGTAATCTGACCTCTGCTCAAAGGAATCTCCAAGGTTTTAACAGCGGCAAGGGCAAGCAGTTTGTGTGAATACGTGAAGCTATAAGAAGTAGATCTAAATATATCAATAGGTAAATTAATGGTACTAAAAACATCGGATTTCAAAGCTTTTTCGAAAGATTGGGTATTGATCGTGATCAAAGGTGCGTTTTTCTCTTTGGCAACTTTTTCGATAACCTTCAGCGCTTTCCCGACTGTCGAAGATCCTGAGCTTGCCGAAGGACACCCTGTCACAATCGGGACATTGAGCTTGATTATTCCGGCCTTCTCAACAGCTATTTTCTCTTCGGTTTTCCCCAAAACATCCGTATGATCCAAACCGACGTTTGTGATAACCGTCAATTGTGGATTTAACACGTTCGTCGCATCGAGCCTGCCTCCCAAACCAACTTCTACAACCGCCCAATCGACTTTTACTTTTGCAAAATACAAGAACGCAGCCGCAACCAAAATCTCGAAATAGCTCGGCGAACCGACTTTGGAATCTTTCATCGATTCAACTGTAGGTTTAATTTCACCAATTAGTTTAATAAATCGATTCATTGGGATCAGTTTGCCGTTTATCTGAAGTCGTTCTCTTATATCTATAAGGTGCGGAGAGATATGAAGACCGATTTTAAAAGTTAACGGTTTACGGTTCACAGTCGACGGATAGCGAGTGGCAGTCATGGAAGGGCTCCCGACAGCGCGCAAGTCTAAAGGTTCGGAAGACCTAGAAGATTCGGAGGGTTGAGAAGACTGAGCACTGGCGGGAGGGAAATGACTGACAGGACCCGCATATTCCAAAAGTTTCGCAATGTAAAACGCCGTACTTCCCTTCCCCGAAGTTCCGGCAATATGAATTGATTTAAATTTATTTTGCGGATTGCCAAGAAGTTTTAGAAGATAACTGATTCGCTCCAATCCCAACTCTTTTCTAGTCCAAGTATGCGGAATAAAATTTTCAAGCCATATTCGACATTCATAATAATCTTTAAACATTTTTTAAATGTTGTTCTTCCAGTTTTCTGCGTCTAGCTTCCCAAACAACGATCTGATAATCATTCGAAACTTCAAGTGCTTTATAAACACGCCTTCTTTGTTTGTACACATCCTCCAGCTGCCAGCCGAAATTCTCCATCATATTAGAATTATTCATGCCTTGATGTACTGCATCAATAAAAACCGTATCTTTATCTGTCAATGGCTTAATCGGTTCCAGGCGAATATCATCAGTCTTAATTAAGTCTTTGGAAACGGCAATAATCAAAGCCCTTGAGATAATATAAAAGGGAGTTCCTATCTCTTCGCTTACTAATTGTGCCTCAAGTCTTGAAATCGCTTTATCCTGATAAACTCCGTCGACAATCCCCTGTAAAACATTTACTGCAACAGGTAATTGTACAAATTCACTAAGCCTTGGCCTTTCTTCCATGTCGCGGGAAATTTAGCACAACCTATAGCCAAAATCAATTAAATTAGCGCAGATAATTCATAAGCATGTCTTTCGCGCATAATCTCCTGCCTGTCTCTGGCCCATGCGGCCGCTAACATTAAATTTGTCGCAACGTTTGCTTTTTGCCTCATACTTTTAAAGATATTTTTCATCTCCTCTGGACTCATCTCTCTTGTTCTGGCCAATTCAAAAACATTGATTCCGGATGAAAACTGTTCGCAGATATTAATCTCAAAATCTGAAAACAAATCAGCTGAAATCTTGGGAAGGTGATCTGCAGAAAGAAGTTTGTTGTCAACTGCATACGCTATCGCATGCGCTAAACAGGCTTCATTGACAGCCCTAGTAAAGCGTTTTTCATTCGGTGGTCTAAATTTGAGAATGATCCGCTCTCTAATAACCTGAACTGGACTCATCGATAAATTTAACACTTGCTTACCCGCCTGTTCATTAGTCATCCCATGAGTTAAACATTTCAATAGTGCAAGTTCTCGTTTTTCAAAAACATCTGATATTTCACAAGCATCCCCGCGGAAACGATTACGAACAATCTCAGTTGTCATAGGCAGAATTTAGCATAACCTATAGAAAAAAAGCAATTTCTGTGAAGCCTACAGATTTAATTGCCATCAGTCTTGCTTCCTGCTACATTTAAACTATGGAAAATCTGCCTACCCAAACCACTGCTCAACTGCCGCCTCAAAAACCCAACTTTATCTCGTGGCATTATGCCGTGTCACTTCCGGAGTTTGTACAAAATAAAATCAAGCAGATCCAAGAAACCCCAAAAACCTTCAACGTCGCCGCAATTCTTAAAAATTTCTTCGCTCCCTATAGACGGCTTTCTATAGAGGGCAAAGAAAAAAAATTCGGCGTCTCGGGGCTTTTTGACAAGATAACATTTAACCTAACTTCGATTTTTGTCGGCGCGTCTGTAAGAACCGTCCTTTTAATAGCTTGGATTTTGATAACGATTCTTTTGGTCCCGATAAACGCATTTTTGATTTTGGTCTGGGCGGCAATACCGTTTTTTTCTTTTGCGAAATATCTGGATTTTACAAGAAATACATTATTTGATGAGGACTTCAAAGAACCGCGGGTTTTTTTAGAAAAACTTAAAGATACCGATTTCTTCCGTCTTCTTTACATTTTTTTCGATGAAAAATTAATCGAGGCTTTGCTGCAAACTTCCAACTTGCAAAATTTGCAAATCACACCGGGGCAAAAAAATTCACAAATTATTTCAACGCTTTGCACCAAAGCTCCTGCCGTAAAAACCTATTTTGATCAAAAAAATATTAAAGCGCAGGATTTAAAAATCCTACTTTTACATATCGACCAATATCTGGAAAGGCCAAAGGCCCAGCTAGGTACATTTGCTAAATCACTATCTTTCGGCTACACCAACAATTTAGACAAATTTTGCACCGAGCTTACAGCCCAAAATCTGCCGCGCCCCTCAAACCAAAAACTTCTCTTGCGAATTGAAAAGGTAATTCTTAGACTTTCAGCAAATAACGTACTTTTAGTCGGCGAACCCGGAGTCGGCCGGCATACGGCCCTGATAAGCCTGGCATCGGCAATTCAAAAAGAGCAAATGCCGAATTTGAAAGAAAGAAGAGTCATGCTTCTTGATGCCGTGGCACTTCTGGGAACAGGCACAAATATCAACGAGACCAAAACCAATTTTGAGGCAATTCTTGCAGAAGCCAAACATGCAGGCAACGTAATTTTAGCAATCGACGCCATCGATCAAGTTGTCACGGCGCAGGAAGGACGAATTGATTTAACCGATGTCTTATCAACAATTTTGACCGACAACACCCTTCCCATAATCGGCATCACAACACTTGACGATTTTAACCGATTTGTTCGGCCAAACGGTTTAATTTTTAAACTTTTTGAAAAAATCGACGTCGAGGAACCCGCGCGCGAGGAAACAATCGATGTTGTTATTTCCAAAGCGCTGGAGCTTTCAAAGACGGAAAATATCAAAATAAATTTTGAGGCGATTTTGGAAATCGTCGACAAGTCGGAAAAATTAATCGCCTACCGCAACCAGCCGGAAAAATCGGTTGTTCTTTTAGGTGACTGCGTCAACCAGATCCGCTCGCAAAACCAGAATGTTATAACCCGCGAAACAGTAAGCGAAGTTTTAAAGCAGCAAACCAAAGTACCTGTTGGCCAAATTACTAAAGATGAAGGCACCAAATTAAAAGACCTGGAAAAAATTCTGCACATCAGAATCGTCGGCCAGGATGAGGCCATTATTCAAATTGCCAAGGCAATGCGCAGGGCACGGGCAGAAATCGAAGCGGGAAACCGGCCGATCGGTTCGTTTTTGTTCTTGGGCCCGACAGGAGTCGGAAAAACCGAAACGGCCAAGGCTCTGGCAGAAACCTACTTTGGCGCGGAGGACAGAATGGTTCGGCTTGATATGTCCGAATACCAGGGTGAAGATAGTTTAAAAAGATTGATCGGCGATTCAGAAAGCAGAACTTCGGGAAATCTCTCCTCTTTAATTGCCCAAAACCCGTTCTCCCTGCTTCTGGTTGACGAGTTTGAAAAAGCGGACACAGATGTTCAAAATCTTTTTCTGCAGATATTGGACGAGGGGTTTATGACGGATGCTTTGAGCAAAAAAGTGAATTTTGATAACGTAATTATTATTGCAACCTCAAATGCGGCGGCAGAATACATAAGGGAAGAAATTCAAAAAGGCGTACTTGGTGATAATTTGCAAAAAGTTTTAGTCGAGTACGTTTTAAAACAAAAGCTTTTTTCTCCAGAGTTGATCAACCGATTTGATGGGGTTGTGGTCTATCATCCACTTTCGAATGACCAAGCAATCGCAGTAACAAAACTCATGCTTTGGAGGCTTGCCAAACAGCTAAGGGATTCCAAAAATATCACGCTTGAAATTACGGATGATCTGGCAACACAAATCGCCAGGAGCGGTTTTGATGCGCAGTTTGGCGCAAGACCGATTCGAAGACTTATCGCCGACAAGCTGGAAGACGGCATTGCCAAGATGATAATTGAAGGATCCGCAAAAAGCGGCACCACAATCCCCTCCGCAACGCTTTTAAAATTCCTCGCTTGAGAAGAAAAACCCGAGGTGTAGCTATAAATCCACCTCTGAGGTGTAAAGGGCAATACTAATCATTCTCAATACAGTAATTGTAATCAACGCTTGGTGGAATCTGTTTGCAAACTGCTTCCGGTTGATTGTAAATTTGAGAATCTTTCTCGTTCTCTAATCTTGCCCAAAGTACAAATGATTTATGATCCACTGCCACTTTATAAAGATATTTAAAGACTGAAGGTGTCGGCGATCCTCCGGGTGAGGGTTCAGGTGATGGCTCGGGTGGCGGCGGCGAGGCTCCGCAAGTAGGGGCGCGCCCTGTACCTTTAAGCGCTGGATCCCAATCTGCAATTACCGGTCTTAAAGTAGGGTCGATAAAGGCATTCTTGTTAACCTCAATGGCTCTTGCACCCATATCATAGGCAAATTTAAAAGCCAAACAAAGTTCCTGCGGTGTCACAACAGACCCCCCATCGGTTTCCGGCTTTTTTAAACTGGCGTAATGTATCTGTGCACGAATAGCAAAACCCGCATCAGCCTTTGATTGAAAATAAGGAACAAGACTTGCAAGTGTCACTGGTACAGAATCATTTCCAAACTCAATATTCGAGTATTTACTTGCCGCATAATCCCCCACCTGCTTAGGAACCCAATCAGTGAGAGGTACTCCGTTTGAAGGATTAGCAACTTCGTCCCAAGTTTGGGATAGGTTGATTGCAAGAGGAATCGTTGGAAAAGAAGCAGCCATGGTATCAATCGCCTTATTCCAGGCATCCGCATAGGCTGCTCGAGTAAAAGCCGGAGGTGGATCTTGAGCATCAAGAAAAGATTCCGACCAGCCTCCTGTAATCATTTCAGCAAAATCAGGGGCTGCTGGAACACTAACACCGACCAAAGACGACCGATATGGGAAACTCGGACCTTCAAGATATGCGCCGAGACTATTTAGAAACTTGCCGAGTTCAGCAACGTAAGTTGGATGCCAAACATAATATGTATCATACTCGGGCACATTCGGAGGAATTACATGATATTCAGGAATATTGTAAGGTGGATCTTTCAGCCATGCAGGGGATAAATTACCTGCCTCCATACTAAGTCTTACGCGTTTCCCTGCCAAAGCAGCTGGCCTGACTTTATCTTCAATCAGGGAAAAATCATAGACACCTGGAGATGGCTCCAAAGTGGCCCAATTCATCTTATTGTTGATAAATTGCCCTGTCTGTAGGGACTCGCCTGGCAAAAGCTCAAAAGTGTAGAATCCCTTATCAATTTGCAACATCTCGGCATTTGCGGCAGATATCAGATTTTGTGGTTTGAAAATCCTTGCTAACAAAGAACGCATTGCTGCCTGTCTTGGATCTTTCGGCAGGTCCTTAATATATTCTGGATCAAGGCTAGGTATCCAGGGGTCAACCCCACTATCAGAAGTAAACTCAACTCCAGAATCAAGTGCCGGGTCGGGAGGAAAGGCATTGTAATCAGCAGAATATAGATATAAGGCCGTTTTCAGACTTCTCAGATCGCTCTTTCTTTCGGCGTCTGTTCCTTTTTGCAGCGCATTATTTAAGGAGAAAAACCCTACACTTGCCAAAATACCCACTATTGCAATAACCACTAGTACTTCAATGAGTGTGAAACCAAATCTGGCAACTTGAATTCGCAAAGTAGGCAACCTAAACCGTTGAGGGGAATCTACCATCCAGATAAATCATAGACATGGGGGGGGGATCGTCAATAATAGATTTAATGCTCAACCCTTCGGGAGCAACTAACAAGAATCAATTGACATTTGACAAAATTAAGTCAAATGTCAAAGGTCAACTGTCAATTATCCAACGTAAATCCAAAGGATTTACTTTGATAGAGCTTCTTGTTGTCATTGCCATCATCGGCATTCTTGCCTCCTTTGCTATCGCCTCTTTTACTTCTGCTCAGGCCAAAGGCAGAGATTCAAGGAGAAAAGCAGACCTTGATGCCGTTTCCAAAGCTTTGGCTCTTGTTCAAAACGATTGTACTGGCGGAAATTATCCTGTTATCTCCAATGGCCCCGGAGGAACACCTGCAGACCGTTATGTCAATTTCAGGAACTATCTTTCTTCACTAAACTATATGAAAAATCCTCCTCAAGACCCAATGTTCATAGACACAACAGGTACCTATAAATACGAATATAGTTATGATTTCACAGGTTCAGCCGCCACTAATGTTTGCTCTGACACTTCTGGTGGCACTACAACAAGTGGACGGTTAAAATATTGGCTGAGGGCAGTTTTGGAAAATTCTTCCGATCCTGAAATCACAAATTCGGCTGCAAGGTGTTCTTGGGTGCCGACTATTGCCAATAACTACATCGTCTGTTCTCCTTAAAAATCTTCTATGCGACTCCAAGATGATAATTGAAAGGTCAGCCAAAAGCGGCGCCACAATCCCCGCCGCCACACTTCTAAAATTCCTTACCTTGTGTTGACTGACACACCTTGTGTATGTTATACATCAGACATATGATTCGCACTCAAGTTTATTTGCCAAAAGATTTATATAGAAATATTGACCTTATCGCCAAACGCGAAAAAAAGCCCAAGGCTCAGGTGATTCGTGACACACTCGAAGAAGGTTTAAAAAAGAAAAGAACTTCTAAAAACGCCGGCCATGTTCTTCTCGAAATTGCCGCCATGGCCAAAAAATATAAATGGAAGGGACCAAAAGACTTATCTACAAACCACGATAAATACCTCTACGAAGAAGCGTGAACAAACCGATTATTCTTGACACCAGCGCATTTATTTCTCTCGGGAATATTGATGATTCCAACTATGAAAAAGCAAGATCTATCGGTAAGAATATCGAGGAGAAAAGATTAAACATAGTTGTACCGGGAGAAATTTTTACCGAGATAATTAATGTAGTCGGCAGAAAAATAGGTCACAAAGCAGCCATTTTGCAATCGGAAAAAATCCTCAAATCGGAAAGCTTTACAATTTCAGAAACAACTCATCAAATCAGAATGGACGCACTCGAAAAATTCACAAGGCAACCAAAATCCGTTAGCTACACAGACTGCATAGTTATGGCTTTTGCCGACGAATACGAAACTAAAGAAATTTTTGGCTTTGATGGAGCATTTAGAAAAAACGGGTATGTTAGGTTTGGAATAGATAAAGACAAGACGGTATTGCCAAGATGATAATTGAGGGATCAGCCAAAAGCGGTACCACAATCCCCGCCGCAACGCTATTAAATTTCCTAGGATAAAACATAAAACGAGGTCTCCCCTCGTTTCTCATAATTTAATTGTAGACTGAGTTTTTTGAGTTTAAGAGGTATTGGGACGGGCTCCTTCTCCCCTAATATTTTTGACCCTAAACCTTTAGTTGTTCTCGTCTCAAAACTTCGTCGTAGGCTTCTCGGTACTCACTTGCCATCGATCGGTTCGAAAAATGTTCTTCAACACGCTTTCTGCAATCAACCGCCCTGATCAAATTCGGATTTTGATATATTTCGCTAACCCGCTCAACCATTTCACCTACATCTGCGACCAAAAAACCGGTTCTTCCATGCTCAACGATTTCGGGTGCTGCACCTCTGGCTATTGAAACAACCGGAGTCCCACAAGCCATCGCCTCCACCATCACCAAACCGAATGGTTCTTCCCAATTTAAAGGATTAATAAAGACCCTGGCGTTTTGATAAAGCCATACTTTATCCGTAAAATTCGCTTCCCCAAAATAAATAACTTCCGGAACTTTGGCCCGCTCCAACACCGCTTGGGTTAGCTCCATTGCAGTAAACGCACTCCCCATCAAGTCCGCCCGAACATCAATATTAGGGACGATTTTCCAGTCAAAATACTGCTGATCATCAATATTTCCCGCCAGAACCAGACTCTTGCCTAATTGGCGGGCAACCTCAATTGCCTCCATCTGCCCCTTATCCGGATGGATTCTGCCGACAGAAAGCATAAAATCCTTTTTATCCGTCTTAAGCGGAAAATTCTCAACGTCGATTCCGTTATGAACGGTTTTAACCCAGTTAAGCTCCGGCAAATGCCTGCCTTGATTATCAGAAATAGAGGTAAAATAGATACCCTCCTCCCCGATTGTCGATTTTAAAAACTCCAGATCAAATTCATCCTCGAGAGGTCCATGAACAGTCACAAGATGCGGCAGTTTAATCCTTTTTCCTAAAGCAAAAACCGTCCCCGTAAACATCATATGGTGATGCACCAAGTCAAAATGTTCTCCAGCCGAAATTCTTCTTTCCAAATCTTTGTAGAAATTTATGGTGTGGATTGCTTCTTTGGTCAGGGCACTGGCTTCCCGAATCCGGGGATACAACCCTTTATCATATACCCAGCCGATTTGCGGACTTAGATGGCTGGCGGTTTCCCTTTGGGCTGTTTCGCCGACAGTATAAAGAAAATAATCTATTTTTTGATCAGGGTATGCCAAAAGGGAATCATAAACCAAAGCCTCGATTCCTCCATAACTTTCCGGGGGCACCGAAAGCCAGGGGGTGGAACAAACAGCTACTCTGATTGGAGAAAGTTCTTCTTCTTTTCCTACTTCGCGCTCATGATATGACATACAAAGAGCAGGAAAAATTTACAGTTGTGGGCCTGTCAGGATTCGAACTCATCGAGTCTGAGCCTGAAGGCTCTTCCCTCAGAGTCGAAGACCTGAGACCCCGACATTCTTTTTTGCAGTTGCAAAAAATATCAGATAATTTGGTGGGCGCACCAGGGATCGAACCTGGGACCTTCACATTATCAGTGTGACGCTCTACCACTGAGCCATGCGCCCAACAAATTCTGCTGATATATCAGCAGGTCACTTCGTGCTCCTCTGATATATATCAGATTGCGCATTTACGCAAGGCTGATATATCAGTGTGACGCTCTAACTCTTCGAGTCTGAGGCTCTCAGAGCCGATGGCCAACTGAGCTACGCGCCCAAATGCCCTGCAATTATACATTATTTTAGAAAAAGCTTTCGAGCAAGATTACGCAGCTTTTTGGAGTTGCTGCACCTGTTTTTCCCGTCTCTTATCTCGTCTTCTTTGAAGCTCACCGCGTGTCACCTCGTGGGAAACTAGACTATACCCAAGCAAACCCGCTGCAATGGGAGCAAGCCAGGAACAAAAGCAAGAGCGGTTCCCCCTACAATTTGCCATTTGTCAACAGTTTTAGATTCTTCCAGTACGCGATCAACAAACGGCGATTCCTCACCATTATTTATTTCTTTTTTCTGAAACGGAAAGGGAATTATTCTTTCTGCCATTTTACAGCTATATTATACTCCTCAATTTCAATCTTAATGAGGTGCGGACCGGAATATCAGCCTCGCTACGCTCCCTGATATTTTTGGCTACGCCAAAAAGTGAACCGGCTCCCGCCCTTGAGGCGCAGAGGGGAATCGAACCCCTGTATCGCCGTTTTGCAGACGGCCGCGTTACCTCTTCGCCACTGCGCCGAATAATTTCAATTTACCACTTGCCTGCCCCGTACCGAACTTGTTCTGGTGCGGGGGCTACCGCACCGAACAAGGGAATTTTATCAAATACTCGAAGTAAATAGAAGTTTTTGAAGATTGAGTAAAAAATGAATCCTGAAAAGTGGCACCCATTGCCGGATTTCAGACATCAGATTTCGGATATCAGACAAAGTCCGACTTCCGATCTCCGGCATCCGATTTCCGCCTCTTAGAGTTGCTGTTTTTTACGATGTTTCGGCTCATCGTCACTTCTGACACGTGAGAGTCAGAACTGTGTAGCCAACTAACCTCTAAAGGCTAATGGCTAAATAAGCTCCTTAGAAAGGAGGTGATCCATCCCCACCTTCCAGTAGGGATACCTTGTTCATGTTAATCCGTCTGTTTCCAGTGGCATGGACTATATCTTCACCCTTACAAATTTAGACTTAACAGGATGCCAAGAACCAATAATTTCTGCAAATTTCTTGTAAGAACTTGCTCTTACAAAAAACCTAAAGTAATTAGCATCTTTACTTTTACTGGGATTATGAATTACTCCACAACTTATTCCAAGTTGCTGTAAATAATTCCTAACATTACTAAGATCTTTTCTATCTTTTTGCGAAAAATACAAATAGTATCTGACGCTTTTGGATCTTGCTACTGCTCCATCTGTGTCAAAATAACCTCGAATATAGTCAATTTTATCTTGCAAAGACTCAAGCTTGAATTTATCCAGAACTGATTTGACAAACTCTACTATGTAATAATTTCTAGTCTTACCTTCTCTATAAAGCCATGCTCTATAGCCAAGTGCAATAATTCCATTTTTTAAGAGCTTTGCGTAAGATAAATCTTTTGCTCCTATTCGATAAGTTTTTTTGCGCACAGTAGCATCGTGTAATGCTCCCAATAAATAAGCCTTTGTAAGGGGCCGGCGTGTAGTCTCTACGGGGTCACTTACGACTTCCCTCGGTATTGCCATATCTTAATTGTATAAGACTTAGGTTTCACCGATACAGCCAGATTTTTCTAGAAGATTACTCTTCTAGGTCGCAACTTTACTTACGACTTAGTCCCCATCACCGATCTTGCCTTGGGCCCAAATAAATTGAGACTTCAGGCACTACCGACTTTGTTGGCTTGACGGGCGGTGTGTACAAGACCTGAGAACGTATTCACCGCGGCCTGCTGATCCGCGATTACTAGCGATTTCGGCTTCATGAAGGCAAATTGCAGCCTTCAATCCGAACTGGGGGTGCTTTTAAGGGATTAGCTTCCTGTTGCCAGGTTGCAACCCGTTGTAAAACACCCATTGTAGGATGTGTGTAGCCCAGGGCATAAGGGCCGTGATGACTTGACGTCGTCCCCTCCTTCCTCCACGCATTTAGCGGGCAGTTTCCCGTGAATATTTAACACGGGATGGGGGTTCGCTTGTTAACCCACTTAAGGGTGCGCCTCACGGTACAAGCTGACGACAGCCATGCAGCACCTGTCCTAACACTCTCGAAGAAACCCCGATTTCGCGGGGTGTGCAGTTAGGATGTCAAACCCTGGTAAGGTTTTTCGCTTTGTGTCGAATTAAACCACATGCTCCACCGCTTGTGCAGGTCCCCGTCAATTCCTTTGAGTTTTAGCCTTGCGGCCGTACTCCCCAGGCGGGACACTTAACGCGTTAGCTTACGACAACCACCCCGCCCAAAGGGCAAATCCGAAATAATTTTTAATTTAAAATTTGAAATTTTCAATGAAATCTAAATATTTTGAAATTTAAAAATTGATTAAAAATTGAAAATTGAAAATTGAAAAATTGCATTGCTTCGAATTTCCCGCCTTCGGCGGGACAGTCATCTAGTGTCCATCGTTTACGGCTAGGACTACGCGGGTCTCTAATCCGCTTTGCTACCCTAGCTTTCGTGCATCAGCGTCAGATCTCACCCAGTAGTTTGCCTACGCTATCGGTGTTCCTTGCAATCTCAACGCATTTCACCGCTCCACTGCAAGTTCCAACTACCCCTGTGAGCCTCAAAGTATGCCAGTATCAACGCCCTCTCTTCCGTTGAGCAGAAGTATTTGAACATTGACTTAACATACCGCCTACGCAACCCTTTACGCCCAGTAAATCCGGATAACGCTTGCACCCTACGTATCACCGCGGCTGCTGGCACGTAGTTGGCAGGTGCTTATTCTTGGTCTATTACAGACCACAAAAGAGCTTTACAACCCGAAGGCCTTCATCACTCACGCGGCGTCGCTGGATCAGGCTTTCGCCCATTGTCCAAAATTCCCGATTGCTGCCACCCGTAGGTGTAGGGACCGTGTCTCAGTTCCCTTGTGGCTGACCGACCTCTCAGTCCAGCTACTCGTCATCGCCTTGGTAGGCCATTACCCTACCAACAAGCTGATAAGACGCGGGCCGCTCCATCGGCGGGCGGTTAAGCCCTTTTCCCGCACCTTTTCCAACGACCAATAATCGAAACTCGATATTTTCGAAGATATTAATCGACATATAGTCTACCTTCAATCGAGTCCTAATCTTGATAATCAGAAAAGGTGCGGGATTATGCAGAATTAGCCCACCTTTCGGCAGGTTATTCTCCACCAATGGGTACGTTCCCACGCGTTACTCACCCGTCCGCCGCTCGCGTAACTCACAACACTCAACCACCAACAAACAACTATTTTGTGATAAGCTTTTTTGAAAATCCGCCTAATTGATCAACTACTAATCGGCATAATTCAAGAAGGTCTTTATAAACTGCTTCGCTGATTAGTTTTTCGGAAAAGGCAACATCTAAACCTGTAGCTGTTTCATTGGCAGATCCCATTGCATTTTCTATATACCTGTTGAAGTCTCTATCCGATCTTTTAGCTGAGCCTTCAGCAATATTCAAAACGGGAGATAAAGAACTTCTTCTTAGTTGATCTTTCAAGTAGAGAAATTCTCTAGGAAAATCTTTAGTAATCTTAACAACTTTCGTATGAAGTATTTTCGCATCTTGATAAACCTTAAAATCTAAGAACCTAAAACTCACGGGTTCATTCTACCAAAAGTTGTTTGTTGTAAGTTGGAAGCTGGGTGTTGCGAGCTTCGCTCGCACGACTTGCATACCTAAGGCACGCCGCCAGCGTTCATCCTGAGCCAGGATCAAACTCTCAAAAAAGAAAGTTCAATCTTTAAAAAACTCTAAAAGGATTATTTCTTGCGCGCAGCGCAAGAACAACAAATTAACAGTTTACAAGATTAACAAATTAACTATATGGAAGACTATTTCAGAAATATCTCTTCTTTGTTAAATGTCAATTTGTCAATTGGTTAATTGTTCTTGTGCTACGCACAAGTTGGGTACCACTTTCCAGAATTTAAGCTTGTTTAAATTCGCAGTCCACCTAAAATCGCTGCTCAAGTCGTGTATGAATAATACTGAAAAGACTTGAGGTAAGATTTGGTGGATCAGCTCCTCTAAACAAAATAAAACTGAAAAATGGATTAAATTTTTCAGTTGTTAAGGTTCTCCCGCAAAGAAGGAATTAACAATTTTTAAATTTAAAATTTCAAATTAAAAATTCCGCCTCCGGGCGAAGATCATTCTACCTATCTTGACAAACTATGTCAACAACGTTTACCTTTAAATTAATGCCCACGCTTTCGCGAACTGACAACAATCAACAATTAACAATTAACAAACGCAGAGGCTTCACCCTTATTGAACTTCTGGTAGTAATTGCCATCATCGGTATTCTTGCCTCCTTTGCCATTGCCTCCTTCACTTCCGCTCAAGCTAAGGGAAGGGATTCCAGAAGGAAAGCAGACTTGGATGCTGTTAAAAAAGCTTTAGAGCTATTTAAAAGTGACACTACAGGTGGTGCAAAGTATCCGAATACTACAACTGGATCTCTTGTTACTCTAACTTATATTAGAGCCCTGCCTACCGATCCAAGCTCAGCGGCCAACTATTGGTATACTCCATTCCAATCTAACGGTACATCAGCTTGCTCGGGAGGTGGAGACACGCTTGCACTAGCATCCGCGGGTAATTGTGAAACATTCCAATTAACTGCTTGTATAGAAAACAACAATGACACTAGTACAAATGTTATTACAAAACCTGGAACCGGTGACGGATCTACCTGCACGGGAACGAAAGTCTACAGGGTTAATAACCCTTGATACCTCCCTTTGTTTTAGACTCTTCTTGACAAATAACTGTTTAGAATCTACTCTTAAATTAATGCCCGGACTTTCGGCAACAATCAACAAACAAGAATTTACAGTTAACAAGCGTAAAGGATTTACGCTTATCGAGCTTCTGGTTGTTATTGCCCTAATCGGGATTCTTGCTTCTTTTGCCATTGCTTCCTTTACTTCCGCTCAAGCGAAAGGGAGGGATTCAAGAAGGAAAGCAGACTTGGATGCTATGAAAAAAGCTCTGGAGCTTTATAAAAGCGATACGACAGGGGGAAAGTGGTTTCCAACCACACCGGGATCTGTTACTACACGAAATACCGGTTGTGGTCCCCCCCCTACGAATGTTTTAGAATGCGGCAATTATATTAAACAAATACCGTATGACCCTAAAGCAAATACGGCATATACCATAAATTTAGGAAATGCAGATGGTTCTGCGTGTGCCGGAGGTTGCGATACATACCGCCTTAGAGCTACGCTTGAAAACACAAATGATCCCCAAGCAGCTGGTGCTACGTTCAATTTGGGTTCTGCTGCTACATGCAAAAACAACACGGACGGCTTTACGCAAGTCATACTTGGATATACTAACGCAACTTACGTAGTTTGCCCCCCGTAATATTGAAATAATCCAGATAAAAAAGTATCGTAGAGTGGATGCAAGAAACAAGTGCGAACCCGGTTCAAGTCCATATTGCAACCCAAACGCAAAATACGCCCCGACCGCAACCATTAGCTCCAACCAATCCACCCTCTACTATTGATAAACCCAAAAGTTCTTTTAAAAAAATTTTAATAATTTTAATCGCGCTTTTTGTAATTAGCAGCCTAATCTTTACAGGAATCTTTTTTTATAGAAATCAGAAAATTAAAATACGAGACAGTCAAAGAAAAACAGATATCACGAGAATCCAAGGGGGACTAGAAATTTATAAAAGTGCTACATTAAACGCCCAGTATTACCCAACTGTATTAAATTCTTCAACCCTTGAGAAAACGGGTTCCATTCCTAATATCCCAAAAGATCCTATAAATAATGATCCATACATTTACATCTATATTGGCTCCCCTTCACCCTGCGCGGGCGGCTGCAACGGTTACACGCTGACAGCCTGCCTTGAGAATAAAAACGATAAGGAAAAAAACACTACCAGCCCAATTGCCCCCTGCACAACGAGAAGCTACATTATCAGTAAATAAATTTACTTAATTTTCAATTTACAATTTACAATTTTTAATGAATTTTCAAATTAAGATTTCAATGAAAATTTCAAATTAAAAATTTAAGTTATGTCTTTGTACTACTAGCTATTTTTGAGAAAATTAAAGTATATTCTTGTGCCTCTTTCCACAAAACCATGCATTCTTCTTTCAGTTCAACAGCAGCTTTTGCAAGCATTCTTAACCAGTACTTAGTTTCCTTCGCTTCCTTCTTACAGATAAAAATCTTGTTCCTAAAATCCCTTTTACTCGAAGCCCCATTCGCTTCGCAGTAGTTCGCACCAATACTCGTACCTGATCTCACAAGCTGACTAATTATCGTAATTGTTACAGTATTCTTTGGGGCTTTTTTGCATAACTCAATTATCTTTTCTGCAAACTCAGCGGTTCTTTCTTCAAGATCATATTTTGGCATTTTTGAAAATTTAATGATTAAAAATTATCTTTATATCCCCGGGATACTAGAGCGCAAAAAGAACTGCACAACTCTGAGGATCACAAAAGCCAGAATTGTAACTGCCAATCCGATAATTGCGAAAGTTATTGTTGACCGTGCACTTTCCAGTTTTTTGGTATCGCCTCCGGACGTAACGAATTTAATACCCGAGATAATAATAAATATCATCGAAAGTGAGCCGGCAAAACCAGTCAAAATAAGTAAGATGTCGGAAGCAAGAACTCCGAATCCTGCTGAACTACTATAACCGGCAATCCTCGCCGGATGAAAACAGGCAGCGATA
>Ga0209431_10000632_pt1 | contig 29506 bp, 33 predicted proteins | sample RifCSP13_3_FD_184021 | JGI IMG/M metagenome (GOLD analysis project Ga0209431, IMG submission 184021) | Soil microbial communities from Rifle, Colorado - Rifle CSP2_sed 13_3 (SPAdes) (version 2) | ecosystem: Environmental > Terrestrial > Deep subsurface > Rock core/Sediment | place: Rifle...
TGGAAAGGAAGAAAGTTGCCAGTTCCCTTGAACAATCTTCAGGAAATTTGAAGGAAGTCAAGGAAGGCCATTTTTCAAGAGGAAGTTGAGAAAGATCTCCTTCAAATCTAATTTCTTTTTCCTGGTTGGAATACATTTGTGATTGTTTGGGTGTTCGTGTGGATTCCAACGCTGCAATCCCGAAAAAAATCAGTTTTGGATCCCAGTTTTTCCTGCAAATTTCACATATTTGTTTTGAACCTCTTCCACCGCTTTCTCTTTCAAATAAATTCGAAGGTTTTTCCAATCATATTCAGGGATTTCAGGAAGAAGAGGATTGTTGGAATACCGGATTTTGAGATTTGGAGAAAGATTGGAAAGAGAAAATGGAAAGGAAGAGAGATTGTTGTGGTTGCACCAAAATGTCTTGAGATTGGAAAGATTTCCAAGAGAAAAAGGAAGAGAAGAAAGTTGATTGTTGTCGCAATAAAACACTTCCAAGTTTTGAAGAAGTCCAAACTCAGAAGGAAGAGATTTCAACTCATTGTAACTGCAATCAAGGATTTTCAAGTTTTTCAATTCACAGAGAGAAGAAGGAAGTTCTTGGAGATCACAATGCAAACAATGAAATTGTTCCAAGTTTTGAAGAAGTCCAAGGTCAGAAGGAAGAGGTTTCAACTCATTGTCACTGCAATTCAGGACTTTCAAGTTTTCCAATTCAAAGAGAGAAGAAGGAAGAACTTGGAGACAACAATTGGAAATATTAAGAAAGTCCAACTTTGAAAGAACAGAAATCTTCGAAACAAGAAGAGGACCATGTTCATTTGGTTTCCAAGAACCAGAAAGATCAAGTTTTCTCAAATTCACAAGAGAATCAAGGTTGGAAAGGAAGAAAGTTGCCAGTTCCCTTGAACAATCTTCAGGAAATTTGAAGGAAGTCAAGGAAGGCCATTTTTCAAGAGGAAGTTGAGAAAGATCTCCTTCAAATCTAATTTCTTTTTCCCCGGTTGGAATACATTTGTGATTGTTTGGGTGTTGTGTGTTCATGTAGATTCCAACGCTGCAATCCAGAAAAATCAATTTTAGATCCCAGTTTTTCCTGCAAATTTCACATATTTGTTTTGAAACTCTTCTACTGCTTTCTCTTTCAAATAAATTAAAAGGGTTTTCCAATCCTCTTGAGGGATTTCAGGAAGAAGAGGATTGTGGGAATACACGATGTCAAGATCTGGAGAAAGATGAGAAAGAGAAAACGGAAAGGAAGAGAGATTGTTGTTGTAACAATAAAATGTCTTGAGATTTGAAAGATTTCCAAGAGAAAAAGGAAAAGAATCAAGTTGATTGTAGTTGCAATAAAACTCTTCCAATGATTGTAAAAGTCCAAGATCAAAAGGAAGAGATTTCAACTGATTGAAACTACAATCCAGTATTTTTAAGTTTTTCAATTCAAAGAGAGAAGGAAGTTCTTGGAGATCACAATTATAACAATCAAACTTTTCCAAGGCTTGAAGAAGACAAAGGTCGGAAGGGAGAGATTTTAATTTATTGTAACCACAATTAAGGATACGCAAGTTTTTTAATTTAAAGAGCGAAGAGACAAGTTCTTGGAGATCACAATCGGAACAATTAAACTCTTCCAAGTTTTGAAGGAGACAAAGGTCAGAAGGAAGAGATTTCAACTCATTCCCACTACAAATCAGGATTTTCAAGTTTTTCAATTCACAGAGAGAAGAGGGAAGTTCTTGGAGATCACAACCCCAACAATCAAACTTTTCCAAGGCTTGTAAAAAACAAATGTCAGCAGGAAGAGATTTCAAATGATTGTAACCACAAAGAAGGCTTTTTAAGTTTTTCAATTCACAGAGAGAAGAAGGAAGTTCTTGGAGATCACAATCGGAACAATCAAACTTTTCCAAGGCTTGTAAAAAACAAAGGTCAGAAGGAAGAGCTTTCAACTTATTCCCACAGCAAATTAGATTTTTTAAGTTTTTCAATTCACAGAGAGAAGAGGGAAGTTCTTGGAGATCACAATGGGAACAATCGAGAAATTCCAACTTCGAAAGAACAGAAATCTTCGAAACAAGAAGAGGGATATGTTTATTTGGTCTCCAAGAAGAACCAGAAAGATCAAGTTTTCTCAAATTCACAAGAGAATCAAGTTTGGAAAGGAAGAAAGTTGTCATTTTCTTTGAACCAAAAAAAGGAAATTTGTAGGAGGTCAATAAAGGCAATTTTTCAAGAGGAACTTGAGAAAGATCTCCTTCAAATTTAATTTCTTTTTCCTGATTGGAATACATTTGTGATTGATTGTTTGGGTGTTGTGTGTTCGTGTGGATTCCAACGCTGCAATCCCGAAAAAATCAGTTTTTGATCCCAGTCTATTGGACCTGCGTTTTGGGATTTATGTTTTTTTCCTGCAAAGCCAGTTCCGCGGGAAATTGATTTTAAAAACAGGCGTTTTCAGTCTTTAAAAATGACTGAAGCAATCATTATTCTTTCAGAGGATGGCGTTTGTTCCAAAAGACAGATTAAAAAGGCGATGGATTACTTTTCAGCATCAAGTTCATTCTTTTATCATATGAGAAATGGAGAAGATGTGATTTTCAGATTTATTTTTTTCTTCGAGACGGATGTGCTGGAAGATGATACTTTACAAGGCGTTAAAAGTGCTCTTACATTGGACGAAGACTTTCTTGTGAATTGTGGAACGGCCTCTACGACTATTGGAAAGGTTCAGGCGTTAAATAAGATGATCTCCTCTGTATTTTACAGGGGTCAAGCAAAGATGACAATCTTTTATAAAAAGAGCGAGATGGAAAGCCTTTCAAAGATGTTTGAAAATGTTGAATGGGTTTCGGACCAAGATTGAAAATGATTTTTAATGTTCATTTTATAAAAAATAAAATGAACATTTGGAAAGGATTAATTCCAGGTTTTGACAAAAAAGAGATTGCAACCGGCTCATATTCATCGGTCTATAAGATGAAATTTTATAATAATGTGTTTGCGATAAAGGTTTCAAAATTTGTCTTTTCAAGTATAGATATAAGGGAGATTGCAACGATGCTAAAACTTAATCATCCAAATATTATGAATATTTTGAGCGTTTGGATTAATGAGGATCTTCATTTTATCTATCTAATGCCATTGGCCAAGACATCCTTATTAAACATTACAATTGTGAAATATTTAATTTATATGGAGCCAAATGTTCGCCGTGATTTTTTCAAAGGATTGTTTAGCGCGTTAGAGTATTTGCATTCCCAAAACATTTGGCACAGGGATATAAAGCCTTCTAATATATTGATTTTTGAGGGTAATATTCCAAAATTGTGTGATTTTGGATTGGCGGCTGTATTGACTAATGTACACAGCAAATTTTTAATGAATGTTGTGACCGAATATTGGAAGGCACCAGAACTATTTAAAAAGAAGCCTTATGATGAAAAAATAGATATTTGGTCTCTTGGACTAATAATGTTTGAATTACATATTACATTCTATAGGAATAGATATCATCCTTTTGTTCATAGTGATTTGTTTGAAAAGGAAAAATTCAAAGATACAAAAACAGAGGAAAGGATTGATTTGCTGAAAAACATTGATAAATTAATGTTAATTTTTCCATCTATTGAGGATGAAGCTCCGGTCATAAAGGCTTGCTTGGAATTTGACCCAAAAAAACGCAAATGTGCGAGCGAAATTTTGGCATTTGATTATTTCAAAGACGCTGTTGATATTTTGAGAGCAGAGGTGGAACCGGAAAAGGAAGCAAAATATAAATATATTGGGGAAATTGATAAAGACCTATTGATGAGGAAATTAAAGTATCATATTGTACAGGAGGATGTAGAGCCGATTGTTGATATTACAAAGGGTCTACTTGACAAGTATTCAAATTGTTTTGGTTTCTCATTGGAAACAATAAAGAAAGAACTATTGGTTTGTTTTATGTATATCGCTGCTATTATTCTTTCAGACAATGAGATTTTAATACCTTTAGACCTCTATAAAAACATCTTGTGGATATTAGTCGAATTGAATTTTAATATTCTATAAAATACGGGGGATATCCCCCGTAAGCCCCCTTACACCATATACTGGGATATTTGCTCACTAAACCTCCAAAAATAGAATCAACACTCCAATCATCCTATCGGTTCAACTTTGTGATTACGGGGGATATACGGGGGATATCCCCCGTAAGCCCCCTTACACCATATACTGGGATATTTGCTCACTAAACCTCCAAAAATAGAATCAACACTCCAATCATCCTATCGGTTCAACTTTGTGATTACGGGGGATATCCCCCGTAAGCCCCCTTACTCCATATACTGGGATATTTGCTCACTAAACCTCCAAAAATAGAATCAACACTCCAATCATCCTATCGGTTCAACTTTGTGATTACGGGGATATCCCGTAATATTGAACAGGATTGTGACAGAAATTTTGATTTTTCAAAAATAGGCTATTTGCTCACTAAACCTCCAAAAATAGAATCAACACTCCAATCAGCCTATCGGTTCAACTTTATGATTAAGTACTGGGATATGGAGTAAGGGGGCTAACGGGGGATATCCCCCGTAATAAATGATATAGAATTTTATAGAATATAATATGCCAAAAATAAACCCTGTTGAAAAAAAGGGTGGAATGAGAAAGGTGGTTAAAAAGCAACCTAAAAAAAACCAAGTTGACATGTTCAAGGAGAGGAAGAATATCTTTTTCTCGAAAAAGATTTGTCAATACAGGTTTTTGTTTTACTGTGATTTCAGCGTTGAAGATGTGGCTTTTCTATTATTGTTCTCGGCCTGGATAAAGACAAATGAAAAATACTTTGACAGTGTAAATACCTGTCCGTTTTACGGCTTTATAGTTGATAATGAGAAGAAAAAAAAGAGGGCTGAGACTTTTTTGAGCAAATTTCTTACGTTTATGGAATATGATGATGACCATGAATTATACAAAGCCTATATATCGGCCCAAAAGAGACTTTATTTAGAGACTGATGATATTTCCTTTGATTTAAAGGCTGGAAATCTTTTTGTTATATATATGAAAACACCACATTTTGTCAATAACCTTAAAAAGGAATCGTATGATTGGCTCAAATCAGTAGCGAGTATTGTTTGTTTAAAGGATAACTATAGTGATATCTGTGATTTTTTGAATAGGGATAGTAGGCCTATTGTTTGCATAAAAAGTAATGCGATTATAACATTTGAGGAGAACAAACATGTATTTGACGAGATTTATAATGTGCATGTTGATGATATGAGTTTTCTATTAAAAGACGCAATCATCTCATATGGAAAGAAAACAAGTTTAAAGATCTCCGAAAGGCTCTCGGAATTGGAAGAGTTCAAGGATTGTGATTTCTCAGATATTGAGGATTTGCGAAAATGCGCTGAAAAGGTTATTGGACATGAAAAAGATATTAATGAATTAAGCGTTTTACTCGAAAATAATTTAAATATTCTGCCAACAGCGAGTCCACTTATTTTTATCTCCATGATAATCGGCCAGTCTCATGGCCCATTTAAACATTCCAGGGTTTTGGCTGATAATGGGACATTAAGGCCAATATCAACAGGCTCATTATGGAAATTGGAGGCGCCAGATGATAAGAGTAAAATATATGTGTGCAAATATATATTAAAAATGATAAAATTTATTTAAGGCATCAGGACTTTAATACGGGATATTTAATCATATAGCGTTAAGGGGGCTAACGGGGAATATCCCCCGTATTATGATAAAATATGGTTTATATTGCCTTTGAAGATTTCAATACAGTTTGTTTTGACTTGAGGGTATAGATGGTTCCATTTAATACGGGGTCGTCGTTTTTGTTTACATTGGTCATAAAAGGATTGTTTGCGATTTACTTTGATATTTCGCCAATCCTTTGAATTTTTCTTAAGGGTGATTCTATACAGATAAAAAAAGTCATTAGTCCAATCTCGAGCATCTAATATATATAGGGAATCCCAGTTTGTCTTTGGTGAGAATGAGATGGGGGCATTTGATGAGAAACATTTACATTCTATATTTCCATCAATTCTGGAAAAGAGGTCTCCAGGATTATTTTTTTCAATAGTATTGTCTCCATTATTCTGAAGTATATGTTTAATAATATTTTCACTCAGATATTCCGGGAAATTAGGCCGCCGATAGTATTGGGACGAGATTATATTTGAATAGTTTTTAAATGCTTTATAATTATTATAAAACATTTGTTTGTCATTTTTGGCGAATATATACTCTTTAATGCAGTCAATGGCTGAACTAATTGAAAAATTTCTCATTAATTTTTAAAATTTTTAAAATTAATTTTGGAAAATTTCCTCCCGCGTAAAAAGGGAAAAAAGATTATTTATGGTTGAAATTGGGACATTTTTTTCTTTTCAATGCAGAAAAAATTGATTTTGGAAAATATATATAATAATTATAAATGAATAATAAAAGAAAAAGAGATTTTTATGGTTCAAGTAAAGACATCTTTACGAGTGATTTGGATTCGTTGAGTTTTAAAAAATTAGAAACTATGCCTTACATATCTTTTGTTCCCAGTGTGCCGGTTACAAATGAGGTTCAACCGCCAAATGTAAAGGAAAAACAGAATGAAATGAATTGTTCAATAATATCTGCGAATAATATTGAAGAAATGGTTTTTACAATATTATGTAGTCAAAAGTATCAATATTCAAAGGAAGAGGTATTAAAAGTGATTGAAAAAGTATGTTCATTTTTGCTACCTCCACCGCCTTCTCCAGCAGAGTATAGTTATATTTCATAAGAGGACAAAGGCAAATGTAGAGTTTGAGGTGGGTTTATAGACTTTATCATTCATTGGCTCAACAATGAGTAATTCTTTTGTATTTGTAATAAAAAAGTTTGCTGCGTGGAAGCGTTCTTTTGTGCTCAACTCTGATGTCCTAATGTCTCCAATAACTATCCCAACTGTAGAAGCTCTATTTATATTTAGTCTTGAAAACCAATGATGTTGAGCGCCAGCAAAAACAAGCGAGAAATCATCACAATCAAATATTTCTTTCTTGTATTGTGAAAAGTTTGTAAAATCATATTTCATAAACTTTTGAAGGCTTTTTAAGGGTATTGCAAAGTATTTTTCGTCAAGCAAATGTATATTTGAATAGTCCATTTTTAGATTTTTCTTTATAATCTCAACAATCTCAATTGCGGATAGAGGAATTCCCTCTTTGTCTGGTAAGAATATGTCAGACGACTGAATTCCATTGGAAATACAACAACATAATTTTTTAAATAACATTTATATTTAAAAAATATAATTATTCTAATAATGGATAGTTATACATCTATGGCTCTACTTATTTTTATTATATTGTTCTTTTTTGTTTATTATTTTTTCTTTAGCAGGGGAGAGGAATCAATGACCCTTGAAGAGGATGAAAATGGCACAACCAAATTGATGTCTCAATAAGGCGGATGATGCCTTAAAAATAACTATATATAATGCCTATTAATCTTTCAGAGGATAATCTTATTTCTCTATTAGAGGCTCTAATAAGGGACATTAAAAATGAAAAATTGAGTATAGAGGATCAACAGCATCTATGGATTTTTTTGAATAGTAAAAATCAAGAGGAAAGGGAATTAATAAAATACATGTTTATAGGCTGGTATCTATGTAGTCAAATGCCAGCTAAAATCTCTCCCTAATTTCTTTAAATAAAGTTCCGCATTTTTAAACACTCCAGAACCGATAAAATTATTTTTTCTATTTAATGGACTGGGATGTCCAGCAATAAATATGCCATTTTTAACGCTGTTAATATATTGCATACATTTTTCCGCCTCTTTTCCTAATAATATCCAGGCAATATTTTCTTTCTCCCCAATTTTACTCAGAATAAGCCTCATAAATGGCTCCCAAATCTCTATATGTAAGCCGGATTTATGAGCCTCTACTGACAACGCGATATTGAGTAAAAATATCCCCTTTTCTACCCAAACATTTAAATTTCCAGTATTTCTATTCTCATATTCAGTATATCCCTCTTTTTCCAATTCCCTATAAATATTCTTTAGGCTTGGCGGAATTTTAATTCCATTAGGAACAGAAAAGGCTAAACCAGTCGCCTCATCCTTATTAATATATGGGTCCTGACCAATGAAAACCACCTTTATATCATCAGGCGGAATAAAAGCATTGAATACATTACACATTTCTGGATAAATAATATTTGTTTCAGAATATAAATAGTCTGAAATCAATGGGAACACATGTTCATTACATTCTATGAACATCTGTTCCCATCCCTTTGGAACAATATGTTTTGTAAAATATATTAATTTTATTTTTTTCCAATCTATACGTTTATTATTAATGTAATAACCAACCTTCATTTTGATATTTTAAAATATCAAAATAAAAAATTATTTTTTTGGAATCTCCGCTTTAGATACGTAACCAAAATAAATTGATTTTTTTCATATAACAAAAATTAAAATCAAAATGACACAACAAGGCAAGGTTCGTGTAGGCAAACGTATTTATTCTGGTTCAGGCTTTACTGATCCATCTTTTACAGGCTATAAGCCTATTATTTGTTTAACAAAAAGCACACCGTATGGCTCTCTTGGACCATATGAACTGAAAGACGAAAAAAACAGAATTATGGAGAATATTTGGCAGGGAAGCAAGGTGTATGGCAAGGTGCCAAAAATTGTTGCTCCATATTCCAGATTCAATTCAAAAATCATTTGGGATCACCCTGCAGAAACACATGTTAACAAAACTGGCAAATTAACCAAAGAATATTTTGAGTGGAGAAAAAAATTAATGGACAATCCATGGCCTGTCCGCTATCCCGTCGGATTAAACTATAGACATAAATGCCTATATTCCATCGATGACGACGGAAATAAATTAAACTATATCGAGGCTCGAAAAAAGATATATGTGCCATTGTACTCTAAACTCGTTAAATCGCAAAAACAATTTAAAGATTTGGTGGCAAGGCTGAACAAGGGAGAAAATCTATTAATAATTGAGGTTGATGGACCTCATCAAGAGTCTTTGAATTATTATAAAGAAAAATATGATGTTGGAGAAAAGTTTATTATCAAAGATACTATTCTTGTGAATAAAAAAAATATGGATATTATGCTCAATGATCCAACACATCCTTTTGGACATGGGTATTGCCTTGGAATGAGCCTGTTAGGAATGATTTAACTACCTATATATGTCATTGATGAAGACAGAGGTTCGAAAACAGATATAAAACATCATTTTGGACAAAAAGTATTGTATAGGAAAACAAAATTTATACAATTTATTTGTATAAATTTATTTAAGAGCCATAGGCTTCACTTGCACGGAAAAATCCAGATCCATTGCAACAATCACAATGAAGAGGGGCTGGGTGGCAACATCCAGCAGGTGGTGCTGTTGCAGTCAATGTACATGATCCTGCTCCTGATTCATAACCTCCCATCATTCCCATTCCCATTCCCATTCCCATTCCTTGAAAGCCTTCACGTACTCCCATTGCAGGAGTCACTTGAAGTTGTGGTTGGCCAGAACCACAACCACATTGTGTTTTATAATAAGGGTTTTGATAAGTAACTGGTCCTCTGGATACCATTTTTGGTGAAACATTATTTTGTGTAAAAGCCGACATTAATATTAAACAAGATATTATTTTTTTAATTTTTTTAAATTTTGCAAAATTGTTTTAAAATCTTCAGGAAAAACATTATTGAAATCTCCGGGCGATCTCTGTTCTGTTTGAAATCTCCGAGAATCTCTCGTAATATTTTTCCCGTGCGTAATGCTAATTATATTAAACCAAAAAGGAATGTCAATCCATTTTGAAAAATTCTTCCCAATGAATTTAACAGACTCTCCATACATTCCCATTCCAAATTTATTATCTTTCCAATAGGATTTTCTATACAACATTGAGGCCTCTGGAATAGCATTTGAAACCCTTTTTGGACTATAAATAACACTCATATCGGTTTCAAGGTCATAAAGGCCCAAAGATAATGAAAAAACACCCTGAACATCATAGTGCAAAAGAACTCTCACTTTGGCCAGTATTGAATCCGAAAAATAATAGTCATCATCATCCATATGTGCAATTAATTCATTTTTAGCCATTGATATGGCCAAATTTCTTTTTTCCCCAATTGTCAAATGCTTTTCCAATTTAACATAGTTTATATTCTCATCAACAGGAATATAGGATCGAAGATCATATTTATAGTCTTTATCACTATCATCTAAAATTAGCCATTCCAATTTATTCCTTGGATAGACTATATTTATCCAATTGTAGAGCATTATGCCTGCAAATTCACCTCTATTACGAGTCAACGTAATAATTGAGACTGATGGAAGGCTCTTTAACAATTCATTTTCATCAACCTCTGGCAAATCAAGAGTAAGACTTTTTTCACCCTTTAAAACTTTTGTGGTTTTATAAAAGCCAAAACGCAACCCTTTTGTCATTATTTATTATTTCCTTTTAAATAGGGCCTTTCTCTGGGTGATTATAATTTCAAAATTTTGATTTTTTGCATATATGAATTCAATGTCATTTCTTTTTGAGTGATAAACAAAACTATTTTCATCTTCATAGAGAATACTCAATATATTAAATAAATCCATTTCTTTTGAATCATAAAGTTGTTTTTTAATTACCTGAAGAGAACAGTCTTTTTTATATATTCTCCAAGGATGCTTATGCGGACAAGAAAATACGTTATTACTCATTAATAAGAGTAAATTTAAATTCCGCTTTGTATGTTTTTATTATTTAAATAATAATAAGAATTATTTTTTATTTTGTAAATAGGCCTGCTCATACTCTAAAAATTCGGCCTCGTTTGCAGTATTAAAAGGCCTTCCATAACTTGTTTCATATTCTTTGACCTGAGTTGTGGGTGTAATTTTATATGGAATAGATTTTTCTACAGGTTGAGAATGATATGCCGGGGAAGATAAAGGCTCATTTATTGGTCTTTTTTGTTCATAGGATAATTTTTCTTTGTATGATAACTGTTCAATAGTATTAGATAAAAATGAAAATAACGCATCAGTCGTCCTTTTTCCATTGTATTCTACTCGAGGCTGCCCATTCGTATACAAAATGTATTTGGGAACAAAGTCAATTACAGTAGTTGTATTTTTTGAAAGATCAATAAGACTATAATTTCTATTATCAAGCGAACAAACTGCAAGATTTATTCCTTTTACCCTATGAGATAATTCAACAAAACTTGTTTGAGCCTGAGAACAATATTTACTTTTTGATGATACAAACATTACAAACGTATATCCAGAAACATTTATTGATAATGTTTTATCACTCTTTGAAAAATTTTCAAGGTTCAAATAGATTAAAGACATTATTTTATTTACATCTTTAAATAAAATACATATTGATTTAATAAAATCTTGAAAAATAATAATGGCAGCAAAAAAAAGAATCTCAAAAAAGTCCAGCAAAAAGAAAACCTTAAGACAAAAACTCCATAAAAAGAAAGGATCTAAAAAGAAAGTCTCAAGACGAAAACCAAGCAAAAAGAAAGTCTCTAAAAAGAAAGTCTCTAAAAAGAAAGTCTCAAGACGAAAACCAAGCAAAAAGAGAGTCTCTAAAAAGAAAGTCTCTAAAAAGAAAGTCTCAAGACGAAAACCAAGCAAAAAGAGAGTCTCTAAAAAGAAAGTCTCTAAAAAGAAAGTCTCTAAAAAGAAAGTCTCAAGACGAAAACCAAGCAAAAAGAGAGTCTCTAAAAAGAAAGTCTCTAAAAAGAAAGTCTCTAAAAAAAAAGTCTCAAGACGAAAACCAAGCAAAAAGAAAGTCTCTAAAAAGAAAGTCTCTAAAAAGAAAGTCTCTAAAAAGAAAGTCTCAAGACGAAAACCAAGCAAAAAGAAAGTCTCAAGACGAAAACCAAGCAAAAAGAAAGTTTCAAGACGAAAACCAAGTAAAAAGAAAACGGTCTCACCAGGTAAAAAGAAGTTATTACAGAAAAATTTAAAGGGGATTGATTTAAAGAAGAAAACAGTAAAGGAACTCAAAGAATATTTGAAGGCATTAAATGAAAAGGTTGGAGGTAAAAAGGATGACTTGATTGAAAGACTAAATGAAACCCTAAAACTTGAATTCCCCAAAATATTAGAGGAAGCGGAAGAGGAAGCGGTATCGGAAGAGGAAGAGGAAGAGGAAGAGGAAGAGGAAGAGGAAGAGGAAGCGCGTCCGCTACCGCTACTGGAAGAGGTAGCGGAAGAGGAAGCGGAAGCGGAAGAGGAAGAGGTAGCGGAAGCGGAAGAGGAAGCGGAAGAGGAAGAGGAAGAGGTAGCGGTAGAGGAAGCGGAAGCGAAAGAGGAAGAGGAAGAGGAAGAGGAAGAGGAAGAGGAAGAGGAAGAGGAAAAAGAGTCAATATTAGCTCCTCCATTTGCGGCGGAGGAAGCAGAATTAGAGGAGGAAGAGGAATTATCAAAAGCAGAAGAGGAAGAGGAAGAAGAGGAAAAGGCAAAAGAGTTGAGTTTACTTGCTGGAACTGTAGGTTTCCCTGCAACAGAAGAAGAACAAGAGGCGATTAAAAAAATAAGTGAATGTTTGGGTCTAAAGGTATAAATTGATTTTGATATATGGACAATTTATGCATTGTTAAAAAACAATTACACCAGAGGTTATCAATAATATTTGCAATGATTTTTTTAATAAAAAGTATAGTTTTCAGGCTATTCAAAGGTTGAAAACCAACGAGACCTTCATCTATGATTGTTTATTGGTAAATATGAGAATGATAGGTAACGCCTTTCCAACAAAGACATTTGAATTGGTACAATTTAAAACACATAATGAAATATTTGCATACAACGGCGATTTTCTGGTTGACTTTCTCTTTCATGCACAGAAGATAGATTGAGGATTTTGCATAATCATGGTATTTAAAGACAACTTGAAGGATATTTTTTTTAAAATTATATTAGATTCCAAAAATAGGCTATTGGAACAAATAAAAGAATTCCGAGTATGTATTTAACCTATCCACAGAGTCAAATATATATTAGTGATGACACAATAGGAAATGTGCATTTTCCTGCTGGTGTTAAAATGATATTTAAATTATGATAATTTAAATATTATATGGAGATGACGTATGTTTATAAAGGGGATTTTATGGTAATTTCGGCTCTGGACAGGTTTAATTTAAACAAATCGGACAACAATGGTAGGACCATATTACATTTATCGGCCTTGTGTTTCAATGTTGATTTATTGTTTGTTTGTCTTCAACTTGACATTGATGAAAAGATTACTGATATTTTTAAAAATACATTTAAATGTTATTTAAAAAAGTGGATGATGGATAAATTGGAATTACTACAAACAGCCCAATTTTATGGCCACTTGGACGTTATAAAATACAAGGATAATTTGGAGGCGGTATCAACGTTTAATTATGACAAATGTGGCAAACCGTCAATTTGTTTGTTGTGGGAAAAACGTTATGATCCAAATGAGTTGATAACATTTTTGGAATATGGAATTGATTTGGACGATTATTATATAAAGGCTGCAACTCCCGATAGTATATATGTTGATATTCTGAAAAAATACGGCTGGTTTAATGATAAAGAACCTAATAAATATTATTATATTCCATCCCTTTGGAAAGGCTCGGAAAAAATGACCTTTAAAATAAATCCAATAAATGAAATACCTATAAGACTATTCAATAGAACTATTGTGTGTGTCTCTGATATTCATGGAAGACAGGATAAATTATTTATTCCGGGAGGGGATATTTTATTGATTTCAGGGGATATTACGGCTTCTTCCAATACAGATATTTCGGCTTTTATCAATTGGCTTGGAAAACAAACACATACTTTTAAAGTGATGATAATGGGTAATCATGATAAGGCTTTTGAAGAGCACAAGGATCAGTATATTCTTCAATGTAAAGAGAATAACATTATTTATTTGGAAGATTCGGGTGTTAAATTACTTGGTATAAATATTTGGGGTTCCCCGTGGATTGCCATTCGGAAGAATCATAAGAATAACGCGTTTGCCATTCCGCGAAACGAGTTGATACATAAATGGAACCTCATACCGGATAATACAAATATTTTAATGACCCATTGTCCACCTTATGGAATTGGCGATCTTAACACAAATTACTACAAGGCTACTCACTTTCATAGTGGAGATTATTCATTGAGAAAAACAATAAATAGATTAGGCTCATTGAGACTTCATACTTTTGGACACCAACACTATGGCAGAGGGATTTATAAAGGGGATAATGGGGTTTACTTTGTAAACTGTTCTGTTGTAAATGACAATGTTGCATTTGTGTTTAATTAAAAAGAATATTCTCCTCACATAGAGGTTTGGCATCCTTTATCCATATTAATATTTTTCAAATATTAATATTATGGCTCCCTCATATGTAAGGGGGCTTACGGGGGATATCCCCGTATTACATAACATCACGTGGTATTGAACAATCATCAATCGTGAATCTTTTAATATATTTTTCAATTAGTGGGTCGTCAGCCTTTATTCTTCCAAAGGTATCTCTACGTGTTATTGTCCCCATTTTTCCATCAAATAAATCCTTTGAGACTGCCACATATGTGGTAAATCCTGGGATTTGACCATGATGCATTGACATACCAAAAAAACCACGTGTATTTCCCAGCCTAACATTCTCCTCATATTTTAACAAATAAAATTCTCTTGTAATATGTACATTGGGTATATTTATCAGAAAATTATTTAATGGGTCTTTAAATAATAGTTTTTTTAAATCTGGCTCTCCATTTATTCCTTCGTCTGTCATTGTACTAATTAAAAATTTTCTCCTCCATTCTGCAAATATATTTGAGAACATATTAACAGCAGCGTATCCCTCAAGAGAACTAGTCTTATTTATCCAGTCGATATAGTCGTTAACAGAAAAACAAAATTCTTGTTCAGTCTTGTTATCAGGTAAAATTATATGAAAGACAACTATATCCTTATTATCTTCTATCTCTTCAAGACTAAAAGGATCCTCACATTTATATCCCTTTTTAATGTAAAATTTTTCCTCCTCAATAGGAGAAATTGGTTTATCTATAATTTTCTTTATGCTCAAATACAATGGAAACTTTTTCAATGGAACATCATCGTGAATTAAACTTTTTAATTCTGTCAAATTTGTTATTTCATCAGGGATCTCTGTTATTGGATTACCTGAAATATTCAAGGCGTTTAATTTACAAAGCATAAATATTTGTCTCGGTATTTCCTTTAAATTACAAAAACTAATGTCCAAATAATTTAAATTGTACATATTTTCAAGGCCTTTTAATTCTATATTTTCATTATGTGAAATATGTAAATGTTTTAAATTTATATTCCTTGGCAATCTTTTAATATTACAATTGTTTAAAAGCAAGGACTCCAGAATAGGTAAACTTTTTCTTGTAAGTATATCAACATTTATGTTTGGATTTTCACTCGCATCCAAATATAAAAGATTTGGAGCCAATTTAAAAGGCAAAGATTTTAATCCACAATTTTTAATCAAAAGTGTGTCCACTATTACGCTATCAACGGGCGGTCCTATTAATTTATTATTGTCAAGTTTTAGTATTTTTAACGTATGTGAAAATTTTTCTGATGGACATTGTGTAATATTATTATTACTCGCATCAAGGGACTGAAGGTTTGCAGCATACTCTGTATATATATCATTCGTTAATTTATTATGTGAGCAATCTAATTCTAAAAGCATAAGAAAATCTATATTTTTCAATGTTGTATACCCGTTGAATGCACAATTCAAAGAACGTATAAACATATGTTCAATACATACTGGAGGTGTTTTTGTTTTTGTTATTAAAACTAAATCGGTTATAAATTCCATTAAAAATTTATTCAAAATACATGGATTTCCAATAAAATAAAACGTTGTCACATTTTCAATTCCAAATTTAATTGCCATTATTTTCATCAGTTCCACGTAACTGTTGAGTTTTTGCAATTTAAAATTTTTCTCCTTATTCAGCAAATACAAAAAATCAATTTCATAGAAATAATGAAGCACCGTAAAGGCTATTAAATGAGATGCACCGACTATGAGAATACGCATATTATTCAATATGCATTTATAAATAATATATGCAATTTGTAGTATAAATTTAACGTCCCCGTCTATATTCACATTTATGTAAAATTTATTTTTCTTTTTCTTACAAAAAGTATCTTTGGCCAATTTAACAATAATGTCAAACCTCCCTTCATCTTTCTTTTCATTAGCCACAGCCAATTTATCTTTTATCAGCCATGTAAATCTCTCATCAATAGTAAGATTAAATAAATCCCTGATTTCCATCAATATTTTCCCAACCCTTTTATCGGCCTCAAAAACAAGCACGTCAGAGCCTGTATTAATAAGCATTTCTCTCAACGTATTGTTCTGATAAAATTTGGCCCACATTGATTGCCTTAATATGACTTTGTGCATTCTTGAAGCCTTAAGGATATTAAGGATTTGATCTACCGATGAATATTGTCGCAGTTCTGAAACAATACTTCCATGTTTAATATTTTTATACCAAAAAGACTGCACATAGTCATTTGCCAATGGCTCTCCACTTTTGATCCTTTTCATTATTTTATCATATTATTTTAAAATTTCAATTTTAAAATATGGATTAAAATATCTGTTTAGATCTTCATTTATATCCAGATTTAAAAGACTACAAAGATTTTGTAGGCAATTTTCTTTATGATATTTTATCTTTAACAATTCATCAATAGGTTTTGCGAATTGGCTTTTTAGATAATATAAATAATCAATCTCTAACGTGTCCATATTTTTTAGATAAAAATCTGGAGCCTCTGCCTTTTCATATTGCTTTTCCTTTGGCTTTTCTCCCTTTATATTGACAAATATATATTTCACTCTTGTTCCACTCACAACATAAGCCCCACGTTCCTTCATCTTGTTTGCAACAAATAAATGCGGCAGATTTGTCTGCTTATAATTCTCCCTAATACTCTTTGTAATAATCAACTCTTCAATAGGCACACTTCCGGACAGCAATTCCTCTATAGACTTATAGAGAAAAGTGCAAACCCGACAAAACATTTCATTGTTCATAATCATTGTTACCACATTCTGATAGACCCGTCGTAAAAATCCACAATTATCTCTACGTTTCAATACAATTCCCTTTTTATCGATCATCAATAGGTTATTATTTTTGTCCGATATATATCCAATATATCGCTTTTTAGTCAATAGGAAAAACTTGCTGTAAATCTTTTCCAGTTCCAGATACATTGGCTTTGGAAATATCTCATTAATCTTTTTTTCCAAATCCTTGCAAACCTCAAAACACTCCCCAATAGTAGAAACACGATTAAAATTCAACATACAACTATCAGTATCTCCATAAATCAGCCTCGTATCAACCCTATATTTTTTCGCATAATCAATCGCCTTTTGAATTGAATATCGGCCCATTGCCGTTGTGCAGGCCGCCGCCGGATAAAAAGGAATAAAAGACACATCGGAACCATAACCTCCATAAAAACTATTCGCAGATGTTTTATACCCATTCTGTCTACTATTTAAAATACCCAATATCTCGACCATATTCTCACCCTTTTCCGCCTCTAATTCCGACATTTTTTTACGGGTCGATGAACGCGCAGATAATAAATGTTCCAAAAGCATTGGAATTATACCCTTTCTAACATTTGATTTTAAAAATCTATACAAATGCCTTTTGCATATTATTTTCTTCTTGTTTGTTTTTCTATTTTTCGCATCAGGATCATGTATGCACATTAAATGATCCTCCCATTCAATAACATTAAACATATTTTCAGGCAAAATTACATCATCCTTTATAAACGTGCTCGGACATAGGTTATAGGCTATAATCGTAGTCGGATATAGGCTCTTGAAATCAAATGTTGGAACCAACTCGTGATAACCAACATCCGGATTCTGAACTGTTGCCCCAATAAAATTCTTTTCCTCATCTGTCGGGTTATAGTCTGTCAACTTGTCGCAACATACAATCCCCATCTTATAACAACTACAATAAACCTGCGAAAACATTCTCCACTGCTGTCCACGGGTTATCACATCAAATTTTGTAACCATTACCACATTTGACATCTCCGACAAGCCATACCACGTATTCAACTTGTTGAACAGCCTGTATGGAAGTTTAGTATCCTGATTACAATACTCTACAATTTTTGCAAAATCCCCTTCCGTTCCATTATACCAAAGATTCATCATCTCATTCGCCGGCAAATCAACCTTGCTATCATTCAAAAATTCCTTTGAAACTTCATTCAACTTGTACGAAGATAGATTACCATACTCTCGCCTAATAAAAGAAAACATATCAATATGTAGTCTCCCTGTGATTGCGATATAATTAAATTTCTGGTCCCCATATGCACTACTATTCCAAGCCAATTCCCTCTTGGAAGACCTATAATTTTTTAATCTACCTATCTGAGCCATTAGAAAATCACTCTGTGATTCCTTTTTAATCTTATGCTTTTCCGCACGCTTTAATATATAATTGTCATCAAAAGAAAGAGAATTATAACCTATTATCACATCTGGATTTTTATCCTTTATAAAATTAACCCAAGCCTGTATCAAGATTCTTTCATTTTTATTATGTATTAAAATACAATTATCAACAGGTGGACATTCCTTTCCATTTGACTCGTTCACAAAGCAATAGGTCCGCCAATTCCTTTCATCATCCCCATTTTTACCTAAATAGGCTGATATACATATTATCTGATCATTGTCCTTTGTTGGATCTGGAAAAGTATTACCCGTTTTATCCCCAGAAACACATTCAATATCAAAACTCAATATCAAAGGATTAATAACCTCATTACTATCTATAGGCTGAATATACTCAAATCCAGAAACCAAATTTATATCACAATCACTAAACATATCATTTTCATTCTCACAATTTTTCGCGTGTTCATATGCCTTTATCCAGCCGCTCGGTTTTATATCCGTCTTTGCGAAAAATTGTAATAAAGGCTTTACAGCCTTTTCCTGCAAAACAAGGGTCGCATTAAAACGCTTTTCAAATTGAACAATAAACTTTTTATTATTCAAAACTCTTTCAAGCATTTTAATATGAAAATATTTCCTATATTCGAGAAATAAAAAATCCCCTCTCTCAAAATAATAATTTTTTCTCTTTTTAACATTTGTCACGTTTATAGGCTCATACCAAGCATACCATTCATTACCCCTTTTAATTTTATTCAACAGATCTATCATGTCCTTTAAAAAATCAAGAAAACTATCAACAGACACCTTTGAACCCTTTACTTCAATATAAATATGCGGCCTGAAATCCGGAATCAAAACCGCAATCTTCTCCCCCTTGTTGTTAATCCCATGAATAAATATTTTTATATTTTCATCCTCTTTTCCATCCATAATATCCCATGTAATAGGCTGAAATACAACACTTTTCAATCTTCTTTTCTCTAATCTTGCAATCCCAATGTTCCTTTTATTCATCATTTGATCCATTTTTTCCTTTTTGCTCACCTCTGCTTTTTTATATTTTATTAAATCCTGTTCCTCGCAGGCGACACATTGAATTCTACGCGAACATTTAAATTCTTTTCCTCTAATGTGAAACCACTCGCCAGACAAATTGTATTCATAAGGCCGAAAACGGCTCAAATATTGAAAGATATAAACTATTTCATCACCCTCTTTGCACACGAGGTCACAGACTTTTTCAATACCGGTATTGGTCCTTATTTTATAATCAAAATAATACTCTGTTTTGCCCGTTATTTTAATATCAATAACCTCTACTTTACCACATGTATAACAATTGCGAGTTATACTCTTGTAAAAGCCTTGCATTAATTTATTTTTAATTTCGGCCATAATGAGATTTTTTTTTCTAATATTTTTAAGCCTTTTCTGTTCTATTTTGTCGCACTCTTGACATCGCCATACTCGTGTTGATTTAAAATGTAATGTGTCTTTTTCTCTTTCGCCAAAAAGAATTAATAGGTCTTTGGGATTTAAATTTATCCATTCTATTTTATGGCTTGTTTCCCCGTTGTCCACCTCTATTATTAAACAGTCTTCCTTTGAACGAATAAAAATATGATCAGCACGTTTGCTAATTTTGGAAATATCTCTTTTGGAAACTTTTTCAATGTATTTGCAGTTTATACATTCGAGTTCATATGATAATTCCTTTGTTTTTTTTAGATAGGCTAATAAAAGGCCTAAAACCATTTTTCTAATATCAATACTCTCTGGGTCTTTATAGAATTTGCAAATATCTTTTTTATGGAAAAAATATAAGAGTTTCTTTGTTTTTTTAAGATTGACAACATCCAAACATTTTGCACATTTATAGGCCACATTTTCCTGGGCATTTGCAGGAAAAATATATCTATTGTTAATGTCGAGTGCAGCGAGTAGTGTCTTAAAGTCATGCATTTATATTTATGAATATAGGAAATATTTATTTCATTTTTGATTTTTTCATATGTTTAAATAATGAAGATAATGATATTCATTATTTTACTATTGACCATTTTTATATGTGGATATCTCGTGTATCTCCCCCCCGCCAAAGAACATTTTTTAATTACAAACATTAAAGATAGACTGAAAGAGATTGATGAGGGTTTTAAACAGATTGATATCAGAGAATCAAACTCTAGTTATACAGAGGATAAATCAATAATCTATTTATGCCTAAAGGGCAAGGATGGGGACTTTTATCCCATTAACACTCTAATGTATGTTACCCTACACGAGATTGCCCATTTTTTAAATAAAAAGGATTTCGGTCATACCGAAACCTTTAAAAAGATTTTTAACAGACTACTATGCATCGCCAAAAATAAAGGCCTCTATCAGCCTTTTGAACAACATGGAGAAATGTATTGCGGAGTTGATATTAAGAATATTTCAATGCCAGAATGTGATTAATGCATATTTTAACGCCAGAATATAAACTTATTTAAAAATTTATTTTTAAATAATGCAGGCTCAAAATGGGACAATTAATGCTCCAAAAAGAAAAACTTTAACATATGAAGATATTGACACAAAATTTAATGAAATTTTGACCTCTCTTGCGGGATTAAAAAGTACAAAAAATATGAGTGCAAAGGATATAAATAAAATTATGGGTAATGTCAAAGTTGTGAGAAATACAGTTAAACGTTTGGGTAAAAAAAAAAGACAATCAACAGGAAGAATATGTGTTTTTAACATACCTGTTCCAATAAGCGGTGAATTGGCTGATTTTTTTAACCTTGAACATGGGACGAAAATGAGCAGAACAGAATGCACAAAGAGATTTCACAAATATATTATTGAGAAAAATCTACAAAACCCAGAGAATAGACGAGAAATTCGACCGGATATAGCCTTTGCCAACCTTTTTAATTATAAAAAATCACAAGGACCAATGTATTATAAAACATTACAGGCACTTATGCAACGCCATTTTATAAAAGAAATCCCTGAAAAAGTTTCATACATTAAAGATATTCAGCCCGAAAAAGAACCTGAAAAAACTGTTAAAAAAAATACTAAAAAAATATAAATCTTTATTTATTTTAATGAGTTTTAAAATAAATAAAGATCAACGGTTTGATTCTGTCGAAACATTTTCTCTTAAAAGTAATAATTTTTTAAATACTAACGTTTTGGCCAATAATACTATTGTGGCGGATAGAACAATTCGTGCAAGTGATGTTGGCAAAATATTTATTGTTGATGGGAACGTAACAGTTACATTACCTGATATAAATTCAGATGTCAATGGTTCTATTATATTCACTGTATCTGCTGGAGGTTCTCCTGTCTTTGTCTTTCCTGAATGTTTTGTATATATTGTTGCAGGAGATGGAACTAATGTGATCGGTAATGCAACAGGTGTGACCATAAATGGCTTATCAAGCTTTGGACATTTTTTAACATGGTATATTATACCAACCAACCTCGCATCTTCTCTACTCGATTATAATAAACAATATAAGATAATATTATATGTAAGTGCACTTGCAGGAGTTACTGTAGTTTAAAATATTATTTTATATTGAAAATATCAATATTCCCATTAGGATGTTCCCGAATAATTCTATAATTTAAGAGGCCTGCATCATATTCTTGTTGCGCAATCTCAACAGGATTTATAGAGTCAATATTGTGTAAAAGAATTTTTGCGCCATCTTCTATTTCTCTTGCCCTTTTAGTGAGTATGGTGGCATACTCGTATTTTGAAAGGATAAAGAAATTATCTATTTGTTTTGACATTTTTTAAAATATTAAAATATGGTTTAATATTTTTCAATTTTATATTTTTAATGAATTTTAAAAATATATAAAAATGAGTTTGATAGCATTACAACTACAAATATAACTGGATGGCCAAATGCGACAAATGGTTTCAATGATATGGTAGAAGTTTTGTACTCAAAGAATGACAATGTAACACAAGTTGTATTTGATCCAACAGGAACTCAAACCGTGGCAAATGAATTTACTGTTCCAACCGGAGTTTGATAAATTTGACTATGCAAGGTGGTGGTGGAGGTGCTTCAGATATAGGAGGTGGTGGTGCGGGATTCATAATTCAATAACTTAATATTGTTACTTTTGGAAAAGGAGGTCTTGGAATAGGTGGGGGTGGTGGGGGAGTGCAGGCCTTGGAACTCCTAGAACTTTTGGTTTGGGTGATTTTATAAATGGGCAGAATGGGATGCCAGCGAGTGGAGGAAATGGCGGTGGCTCTGATGCTGATAGTTCGGCAACATTATTTTCATATGGTGCTGGAGGAGGAGGAGAAAACTATGGAGGAAGTGTAGGTGCTGGATTCTCTGGATTTTTTAAAATAAGATATAAGAATCCATTTTTATAATTATTTATTTTTATGCAAAAAACATGTTCTGCACAATGCCTCATATTTCTCCGCTCCACCAATGATAATTTGTGAATTACCAGAGCCCAAATAATTTGTATATATTGCATCCACAATATATCCTTTTTCAGAGCAGGTCTTACAATATGCATTCAATTTTACTATCTTGTTGCACATTGGAATTAAATCAAGAATAAAGCCAAATTTCTCCCTCGTATAAGTCCCATCAAGACCCACAACAATAACATATTTTAAATGCTCATCAACCATTTCCCTGACAAATTCTAATATATCTGTACCAAAAAACTGCGCCTCATCTATGCCTATAACATCATATTTTTTTGCAATCTCAATTATGCTTTTATCAAACTTTACAACTTTTAAAGCATCAATCTTCATACAATAACCTTTTAACAATGATGAATGTGTTGAAAAAATATCGTCTCTGCTATCCTTTTTATTGTTAATATATAGGGATTTAAAATTTAAATCAGTCATCTTATTTAATACTCCCAAGAGCGTTGAACTTTTCCCTGAAAACATTGGTCCAACATAAATATCAAGCCCAGTTATTCTTCTTTCCATTATATTTATTTTGTTTTAAAAATAAATATCATTTTATTTATTAATGAGTAATTTTAAAATTAACAAGACAGCAAAATTTAATTCAATTTCTATAGATAAAATAAATTTAAATAGTAACTCTCTTGTTGTCGGAAATGCATCCGCCGGAACTTTTTCACATTGCAATGTATTTGGAGGAGTCTCAGGCACAACTCCTGTTGTAAATGATACATTTGTTATTGGAAATGCAGGTCCTGCGGCAGCAGTAGTCCCTGCAACAGTTCCAATATATCTTCCACATGCAATGACTATAGGCGGAACAGAAGGCATAGATCCGGTTTCCAACTATTTACCTATAAGGGTGGGAAACATTGAATATTATATTCCTCTTCATGTGCCTGTTCTTAGTTAAACTTTTTCAATCTTTGTAAATCCAGTTCCTGCGCATATGTCTGTTCCAAGAATAACATTTGAACTTATTCCATTTAGTTGATCAGTCTCTGAAAAAATAGATGCGGTTATAAATTGGAGCATTACTTCTTCAAAAGTCGCTCTGGTTAATGGTCCATTTTGAGAAGTTTCAACTCCGAATCGGGCAATTGCACGCGGTGCTCCTGTATAGGTCATCTTTGAACATAAAACTTCCAAATGAACAGGATTTATACTAATTCCATTTGATTTTATAATTTTTGTAAATTCTAAAATCAAATAGGTTCTCGTTGCCTCAATTCCAAAAATATTATAAATTTCCCAAATATCATTTGATATTGTTCTAAACCTATCTACCCCAGGTGAGATTATAACTTCCGCTAAATTGATTCCATCCGTTTCAACTATCCATTCCTCTTCCTTTATATTCTTTTTTATATGTTCCTTTAAAGGATATTCATCATATATCTCTTTTGTATGTATCTTTCTATTGTAAATATCGGCGATTCCTTGAATTCCACATATTTTCAAGCCTCTGATATTTGGCGAAATAATATTCTTCATATACGCCTCTTCAACAGAACTCGTTTCATTTTCAATTTCCGCGCAATTTATGAAAACATCAATAATACCCATATTCAAGGGTGAATAAATGGATTTTGAATCCTCATATTTTTCATCAATTTTTTCAGCTATTTCTCTCAGGGTCAAATTATGTTCATAGAGTTTTTTACAGTCAAATTTTAGCCTTAAAACCCAATCATCCAAACCAATGGTTAAATGGCTCTTTTGTGCAATGATAAAATTGTGCCACCATTCCTTTTTAAATTTTTTTTTAGGAATTATTTCAAATTTGATCAATAAATTTTCAATATCTGATTCAACCAGTCTATCAGTGTATTTATGTAGGTCTCCGACATGGTCATTTGAATCTTGAAAGAAAATTGTCACCATCGGTTCTGATGGTGATTTTGTAACGTTTAATAATTCCGAGGCCCTTGGAAAGCCCAATGTAACATTTTTATTTGACCCAGCTGAATGAAAAGTATTCAACGTCATTTGAGTTGTAGGCTCACTTATACTTTGGGCTGCAACAACTCCAACGGCTTCTCCAGGTGATAGAAGAGACGTAAAAAAACTTTTTATAATTTTTCTTTTAAATTCATCAAATTTTAAAGGTTTTATGACCACTGATTCGAGTTCCACAGTCAATTTTTTACGTTGAATTCCAATCAAATGTTCCTGAATAATATTATGATTATTCGAATATTTTATTTCATCTGTAATGCTTTTAATCTCTATAGATGTCAATTTCCTCATATTTATTTGAATAAATAAATATGAAAACAAATCATTTTTAGACTAAAGATGTGGAAATACTTGGCCTATCCAAGGGCGCATCATCATCCAATCCAATTTCAGCCTTTATTTGCTTAATTTTTTCGGCCACTTTATCTTTAAATTCCGGCATTTCTTTATCCAAACGTTCAATCTCCTCTTGAGTGACATGTAAGCCTTTTAAGAGATCTCTTTTACGTTGTCTTAATTGTTCAAGCCAACCCTCAATTTGTTGCCTTTTCATAATCTGTTGAGCATAATAATCGAGCGATGCTTTATCGAGTTCTTTTCTTTGACTTTCCTCAATCAATTTTTTGGTTCGCTGTTCAATTTCTTTAACCTTTTTACGTTCCTTTTGTTTTTCATCTTTTTCTTTTTCATTAAATATATCAGTGATTTCATCTTTTTCTGTCACTGACAACACCTCTTTACAAAATTCCTCATTTGTAGTAATAGGCATCCATTGGCCTTGCTCATATGGCCAAATAGCATGTTTTGAATCTATTGTTCTAATAATATATCTACAGTGTTTAAGATAGTCATCCTCTGTATTAAACGCGCCCCTAAACTTTAAAAAGCCATAAACTCCATTCACTGGTTTTGGCAGTAATTTAAAGGAAAATAAACCTATATTTTGGTTTGCAATTGGTGGATCAACCGCCAAACGTTCAATTTTTGGATACTTGTGAACAAGTTCTTTTATTGCGTCTTCGGTCTGTTGATCAGTTAATGTAAAATTTACCGCCGCCATTATTATTATTTGTTTTTTTAAATTAAAAGATATCACGGGGGATATCCCCCGTTAGCCCCCTTACACTACGGGGGATATCCCTCATAAGCCCCCTTACACCCAGTTATAGACTGATTGTGGGACGGGAATATCCTCCGTAAGTTTAAATGATTAATATCCCGTAAGCCCGTTACACATATTACGGGAATATCCCCTGTAATCCCCCTTACACTATATTAAACCTAATTATTCAACCATTTAAACATTAATTTATAGTGGTTTAAACTACTATAAACTTACGGGGATATCCCTTACACTATATTAAACCTAATTATTCAACCATTTAAACATTAATTTATAGTGGTTTAAACTACTATAAACTTACGGGATATCCCTTACAGTAAGGGGGCTTACGGGGATATCCCCCGTATGATATCCCCTGTATCATTATTATTATTTGTTTTTTTAAATTAAAAGACATATTTTTAATATGGCATTCACAGATGTTGAAACTCTTAAATGGTTATTTTGGATCATAATAGCCTGTGTAACTTTATATCTCCTATATATTTTCATCAAAAACAAAAAAACATTTGAATATCAGGGTTTACAAAAGAATGCTGCAAAATTAATCTTTCAATCCATTCCAACTATCAGACGGAGAAAAAAAATATATAAAAATGAAGATAAATGCAGGAAAATTTTAGAACGTATATATAACCGTTCTTTTCCTTCAAAACGGCCAGCATTTTTAAAAAATCCCCAGACTAAAAAGAACCTTGAATTAGATTGTTTTTGTGAAGAATTGGGTATTGCATTGGAATACAATGGTCAACAACATTATGTTTATACTCCTTTATTTCATAGGGGAAAAAAGGATTTTTATTCTCAGGTGTTTAGAGATGATTGGAAGAGGAAAAAATGCAAAGAACATGGCGTCAGGTTAATTGAAATACCTTATTGGGTCGCATATGACGACCTTGAGAGTTATATTAGAAATGAACTTAAAAAGAAAGACTGTTTATAAATGAACAGCAAATATATTTATATCTCTTTTATAATAATCGGAATTTTAATTATGTTATATGGGCTATTACAGGGTGAATCAAAAATTCCATTTTATGAGTTAGGATTAGGATTAAATCCACCTCCACGAAAATAAATTTTTTAAAAATTTTTATATTTTAATGAGTAATTTTAAAATATATGAGGGTGAGTTTGTTCAGGTTGATGGTGGAACAGGTAAATCCTCTTTCACAAATGGTCAATTACTTATTGGAAAAACCGCCAATACACTTTCCAAAGGAAACCTAACATCAAGTGGTTCCATTACCATCACAAATGGTTCTGGAACAATAAATTTAGAAGTAGCAAATCCTGTTTCATCACCTGTCACCGTGGAGCAGGGAGGGACAGGACAAATTTCTTATTCTGATGGTGAACTATTAATTGGAAACTCAAATCCTATAATAAAATTATCAAAATCAACCTTAACAGGAACAATTAATCAAATTAACGTGACAAATAGTGCAGGTTCCATCACTCTTTCCACGCCACAAGATATTGAAACCACCTCAACTCCTGAATTTGTTGGGGTGAACCTTGAAACAAGTGGTGGAATACAAACAACACTTAATTACTATGAAGAGTATACTCATACCACAGATTGGAATTGTTTAGCGTGGAGCACCAGCCCTCAAAGTGGAAATGTGCAAATCACAAGAGTTGGAAAAAAAATTACTCTATCGTGCCCTTTATTAATTTTTACAACAGGAGGTGGAACTTCAAATGGAGAAATTCAAATGAGTATAGTCCTACCAGAACGTTTTCGCCCTTCTTCTACTACCTACCAAATTGTTCACATTATCAATGTTGCTTTGTATGGAAGTGGAGTTGCACAAGTAAGTTTAACAGGAACAATAAATGTTTATTCAAATGTTTCTCTTGGAACTTTCACTAATGTTGCTGGAAATGGAGGGTTTTCTGGATTTTCAATCACATACACTCTTTAAACACTTTGTATTTGTGAAAATAAATGTTTCTTTTTAAACTATCTATCATTTCAACTATTCTTTTTTATTTTTCCTCAAAAGTGTATCATAGCAAACAAATGGCAAAATGAAAGCAAACGATAATCCAGTGTTTGCAAATTGTTAAGTTCAATACATTCTGCATTGTCTTCATATGGAGGTGGAGGACAACATGCCAGCTCCTCAGGAATCATAACTTTGGACATTCAGGCTATATATTGATAATATATATTTAAAAAATATATAAATATTTTAAAAAATATTTATATATTTTAATGAGTAATTTTAAAATATTTAAAGACGAGTTTGATACTATCACTGTTCAAGACATTAATGGATGGCCAAATACAACAAATGGTTTTAATGATGTGGTTAATGTATTGTACACAAAGAATGACAATATAACTCAAGTTGTTACTGATCCAACTGGAACTCAAACAGCCGCAGGTACATTTACTGTTCCAGCAGGAGTAACAACATTATTTGTAAGTATGCAAGGAGGAGGTGGTTCAGGCGGTTTATCCGACACTGCAGGTGGTGGAGGTGGAGGTGCTGGAAATTTGTTAAAAGAGACACCATTGATTTGTACACCAGGAGGCCAGTACACTGTTGTTGTCGGTGATAGAGGAATTTCTGGCGACGGGTTTGCATCAAATATTGTAAATGGATCATCAACATTATCTATAACGGGTGGTACAGTTGGGGGTGATGCATCAGGCACAACCGGAGGAAATGGAGGTGCCGGATCATATGGAGGCGGCGGTGGCGGTTCCAATAGCGGAGGAGCCGGCGGAACCGGAGGAACAGGAACGGAACCTAATAGTAATGGAGATAGTGGAACTATAAGTAACGGTGGAAACGGCGGAGGATCTGATAGTGTTAATTTTGGGTTGGGTGGTGGGGTTAATAGTGGAGGTGGTGGTGGTGGATTCAATGGAGGTAATTTTAACGCAAATGCTACATTATCTTCATATGGTGCGGGAGGTGGAGGAGAAACTGCTGGTACTGGTGTCTCTGGAGGTGCTGGACATGCAGGCTATGTATTGATAAAATATAAAAATCCTTTTACCGCCTAAATCATAATATTTTTACATATTTATCTATGTAAAAATAAAGGTATTTATTTAGTTAAAGATAAACTATCGTGAATCATTGATTTTATTTGTATAATGTTTGATTGTAATTTTGAATTCACATCTCTTTGCCCTCAGTTTTCCGCAGCCAACTTTACGGGGGATATCCTCCCCCGTAAGCCCCATTACACCATATTAATCATTTTGGCTTACGGGGGATATCCTCCCCCGTAAGCCCCATTACACCATATTAATCATTTTGGCCCACACCCATACGGGAATATGGCGTGGGGGGGGGGATATCCCCGTATTATCCAAAAATGACTTCTTTGGCGAGATATAGGTAAAGGAATCCGTCAGGGTCTTGAAATTTCCTATACGCCTC